>ERZ507021.8-NODE-8-length-277441-cov-13.1821_pt1 | contig 277441 bp, 277 predicted proteins | sample MGYA00512877_ERZ507021 | MGnify/ENA metagenome assembly ERZ507021 | reverse complement strand
CACCACCTTGACATGGTGGGGGTCGGTGGTTCGAGTCCACTTGGACGCACCATTTACTTCGCAAAGCAATTTTCACACAGTGCGTCCATAGCTCAGTTGGTTAGAGCACCACCTTGACATGGTGGGGGTCGGTGGTTCGAGTCCACTTGGACGCACCATTTCTCAGCAGTTCCGTTTTACCTCCCTTTTCAGTTCATCCGATTTTCAGTCAGTTACCCTCTTCTGTTTTCATTGTACTTCTGCGTATCAATACAGCTGTTTTCTTGCGTTACCGCAAGAATGTTAATTTATTTCTGATTTTATGATTCAAATCACACTAATAACCCTCTATAATGCCTGCGTAGTTGTTGAATGGATTCAGCTTGCTGATTTACAAGCACTGAAACAGAGAGGCGTGATAAAAAACACGCTATACTGAATCTGTTTTTTTACAAAAACGACTAATTTTAATAACCGGGGATCACGACAATTGCCTGTTCTTACTCATGCGGTGTGAATACAGGCGGTTGTTCACTATTTACTCTCAATAACTGTAGATGGGCTGTCATGAAAAAGACCAAAATTGTTTGTACTATCGGACCTAAAACCGAATCAGAAGAGAAACTCGAAGCACTGTTAGATGCCGGCATGAATGTTATGCGTCTGAACTTCTCCCACGGCGATTACGAAGAACATGGTCAGCGCATCAAAAATCTGCGTGCTGTCTGTGCGCGTACCGGTAAGAAAGCAGCCATTTTACTGGATACCAAAGGCCCTGAAATCCGTACCATCAAACTGGAAGGCGGCAATGATGTCGCACTGGTGGCGGGTCAGACCTTTACCTTTACCACGGATAAATCTGTCATCGGTAACAATGAGCGTGTTGCCGTCACTTATGCGGGCTTCGCGCAGGATCTGAAACCGGGCAATATCGTTCTGGTCGATGACGGTCTGATCGGCATGCGTGTCAAAGAAACCACCGCAACAGAGGTTATCTGTGAAGTTCTGAATAACGGTGACCTCGGCGAAAACAAAGGGGTTAACCTGCCGAATGTGTCTATCGGCCTCCCTGCTCTGGCAGAAAAAGACAAACAGGATCTGATTTTCGGCTGCGAGCAGAATGTTGACTTCGTTGCCGCCTCCTTTATCCGTAAACGTTCCGATGTGGACGAAATCCGTGCTCACCTCAAAGCCAACGGCGGCGAACATATCCAGATCATCTCCAAGATTGAAAACCAGGAAGGGATGAACAACTTCGACGAAATCCTCGAAGCCTCTGACGGTATCATGGTTGCCCGTGGTGACCTGGGTGTGGAAATTCCGGTTGAAGAAGTGATTTTCGCGCAGAAACTGATGATCGAAAAATGTAATACTGCCCGTAAAGTGGTCATTACCGCGACTCAGATGCTTGACTCCATGATCAAAAACCCGCGCCCTACCCGTGCGGAAGCCGGTGACGTTGCCAACGCCATCCTCGACGGTACCGATGCGGTTATGCTGTCCGGTGAAAGTGCGAAAGGGAAATATCCGGTTGAAGCTGTCAGCATCATGGCGACTATCTGTGAGCGTACTGACCGCGTGATGCACAGCCGTCTCGGCGATTTACAGGCCGGTAAAAAACTGCGTGTGACTGAAGCAGTCTGCCGTGGTGCGGTTGAAATGTCAGAAAACCTGGATGCCCCGCTGATTGTTGTGGCAACTGCCGGTGGTAAATCCGCGAAGTCTGTCCGTAAATACTTCCCGAAAGCCCCGATTCTGGCGCTGACCACCAACGAAACCACTGCCCGTCAGTTACTGCTGGTGAAAGGTGTGACCACCAAACTGGTGAACGAAATCTTATCAACCGATGATTTCTACCGTATCGGCCGCGAAGCCGCGCTGGAAAGCGGTCTGGCTACCAACGGTGAAATCGTGGTGATGGTATCCGGTGCGTTAGTACCAAGCGGCACCACCAATACCTCATCCGTACAATTACTGTAATATTTTTCAGCATTATCTGAATTAATGAGAGCACCCGCTGCACGGGTGCTTTTTTTATTCTAAACTGTAGGGGAACATGAAATGAAGCAACGGGCCGCAGAATAATTGCCGCTTTCTGAATACGGGATAATACCGCACTGCTGTATCTGTCTCCGCATCAGATTATTTGGTTGAGAATTACGCAATTGCCGTTTTTTTTTGATTTATTTTGCGGTTTCAGGAAAATAATCTTTGTAAACGCTGAATTTCTATTCTCTTTCCCTATTGAAATGTGTAATATCATTACTGCTACTTGGTGATTAACTTTAATCTAGAGGGTATTAAAATGGGTCGTTCTAAGATTGTATTAGGTGCTGTAGTTTTAGCTTCTGCATTATTAGCAGGTTGTTCTTCTAACGCTAAATTTGACCAACTGGACAACGACGTTAAGACGCTGAATGCCAAAGTTGATCAACTGAGCAACGATGTTAACGCAATCCGCGCTGATGTTCAGCAGGCTAAAGACGAAGCAGCACGCGCTAACCAGCGCTTAGACAACCAGGTTCGTTCTTACAAAAAATAATTTGTAATCACGATCTGAAGAACAGGTGGCGTAGCATAAATTATGTTACGCCATTTTTTTATGCCTGCGATTTATACCGGGCGTAAAAAAACCGCTTCACAACGGAAGCGGTTTTCATCTGTCACAGCGTAAAAGCGAGATTACTCTGCGCTGTTTTCCTCACGGACAATCGGACCCGGCTGGGTTAACTGACCCGGAGCAAAATCAGCCGGTTTCAGGTTCAGTGCTTTCACTTCCGCTTCTTCGTCCATTTCCACCGGTGCAAAGTTGGTTTTCTCTGCCGGTGCCGCTTCCTGCTTATACTCCGCATCACGGCTGACATTCACCGGCATACCGGAGCGGCGGGCAATCGCCTGCTCAACGATGGCGCTGTTGGTATCCGGAGACTGAATAAAGCTGGTCAGTCCGGCAGAACGCGCAATCGGCATAGTCTGCGGGTCGTCATTTTTATTACGGGACAGCGGCTGGTGTACTTCCACATAGCGCTGACCATCCGGTTCAACGGCATATTTCACCGGTTCATTCACGATCTGAACCCGTGTACCTTTCGGAATAGTTTTAAACAGTGCTTCAATATCATGCGGACGCAGACGGATACAACCGGAGCTGACACGCATACCAATACCAAAGTCGGCATTGGTGCCGTGGATCAGGTATTCACCGCGGCCATGCGCCAAACGCAGCGCAAACAGCCCCATCGGGTTTTCCGGACCGGCCGGGATAACGGCAGGTAACGTGATCCCCTGAGCCGCATAGGCTTTGCGGATATTCGCGGTTGGTGTCCAGGTCGGATCTTTGATCAGCTGGGAAACTGAGGTGGTCATAACCGGGGTATCACGCCCCAACTGGCCGATACCAATCGGGTAGACCCGCACGGTATTGGTGCCCTGCGGGTAATAGAACAGACGCAGTTCCGCCAGGTTAATCACAATACCCTGATGCGGGGTGTCCGGCAGGATCAGTTGTGACGGGATAATCAGTTCGCTGCCGGGTTTCGGCAGATACGGATCCGTCCCCGGGTTAGCTTCCAGCATCGCCAGCAGGCCGATGCCGTATTCGGCTGCAATCGCTTCCAGTGAGCGTCCGTCATCCGGCACAATATAGGTGACGTTTTCACCGATGACCCGGCCCTTATCCGCAGGGAGTTGATATTCGGTTGCCCGGGCTGTTAACGCAGTAACCGCTAACAACAGCCCGCCCAGCAACGGGAGAATTCGTTTCATTCCAGATCCTCAGCTGATGGTATAAAAAAATACGTGGCCGCTTTCCGGCCACGCCAGGTAATATATTATTAGCAGAGTAAGTAAAAGGGAACGATGTTTTATCTCATTTGCTGCGTGTTTTGTATGATTGTTCTGACCATGGCGTTCAGTCCCTGAGTACGGGACGGGGTCAGATGGACAGAAAGTGCCAGTTCCGAGAAGATTTGCGCGATATCCAGATCACGGATTTCCGCCGGCGTTTTTCCCTGATACAGCGCGATAACCAGCGCTACCAGGCCTTTGACAATCGCGGCGTCGCTGTCACCGGCGAACCAGACCCGCCCTTCCTCGTCCTGCTGCATGATGATCCAGACCTGACTCTGACAACCCGATATTTTATACTGCGGCTGCCGCTGCTCTTCTGTCAGCGCCGGTAATTTGTCCCCCAGCTCAATCAGATACAGATAACGCTCCTCCCAGTCATGACAACGGGAGAAATTGCGCAGTAATTTTGCCTGATCCGGCAGCGTAATTTTCATCAGGATCCTTAACCCAGCAGTTTTGCGGTACGTTTCAGTGCGTCCGTCAGTATATCAATATCCGTTTCCGTGGTGTAGAGCGCCAGTGAGGCTCGGCACATGGCACTGACACCATAATGCGCCAGCAGCGGCTGTGCGCAGTGATGCCCGGTGCGGACAGCCACGCCGTAGCGGTCCAGAAATGCACCGGTATCAAAAGCGTGATGCACTCCGAGGTTAAAGGCGATCACCCCTTCCCGCAGTGCATTGCCGTACAGAATAATGCCGGGCACCTCTGCCAGCCGCGTCAGCGCATACTGCATGAGAGTGTGTTCATACGCAGCTATCTCCGCCATACCGATGTTATTCAGGTAATCCAGCGCAGCTCCCAGGCCGATAATACCCTGGATATTGGGCGTTCCCGCCTCAAAACGCCACGGTACATCCGCATAGGTAATACCGTTCGTCAGGCTGACCTCTGCGATCATGGCACCGCCGCCTTCGCGGGGTGGCATGTTATCCAGCAGAGATTTGCGTCCCCACAAAATACCGATGCCGGTCGGTCCGTACAGCTTATGGCCGGAGAACGCATAGAAATCACAATCCAGCGCCTGCACATCCACCGGCTGATGCATGGCGCCCTGAGCACCGTCCACCAGCACTGCCAGTTCTCCCCCGGCAGCACGGCTCAATTCACGCGCCTGCGCAATAATCGCTTTCACCGGGTTCACGGTGCCGAGCACATTAGAGAGATGGGTAAAGCTCAGCAGACGGGTGCGGTTATCGATCAGTTCCGGCAGTTTACTCAGCACCAGAGTGCCGTCATCCGCCATCGGCAATACACGGATTTCAATCCCCGCGCTCTCTGCCAGCATATACCAGGGCACAATATTGGCGTGATGTTCCATCTCAGTGATAATGATATTGTCACCATCATTGCAGAACGCGCGGCCAAAACTGTCCGCCACCAGATTGATAGCTTCGGTGGTGCCTTTGACAAAAATAATCTCTTCCGTCTGCGGTGCATTGATAAACACCGCCGCTTTCTGCCGCACCGCTTCCGTGGCGGCCGTGGCCTCTGCACTTAATGTGTGAATGCCGCGGTGAACCGCAGCATAATGGTGAGACGTAAAATCACTCACCGCATCAATCACCTGCTGAGGTTTCTGGGCACTGGCGGCACTGTCGAGGTAGACCAGTGGTTTGCCGTTCACCTCCCCGGCCAGTACCGGGAAGTCTGCCCGCCGCTGTTGTGCTGAATAACTCATTACTGTTTATCCCCCTGATCCAGCGACTGACGGATACGCGCCATCACCACGTTATTCAGGACTTCATCGCTGATCGCATCAGTCAGTTCCGCAGCAAACGCGAGGATGATCATCTGCTTCGCGGCTTTTTCCGCGATCCCGCGTGTGCGCAGATAAAACAGCTGTTCCTCATCAATCCGCCCGACCGTCGCACCGTGGCTGCACTTCACATCATCGGCATAGATTTCCAGCTGCGGTTTGGTATCGATTTCTGCTTTCCGGCCCAGTAACAGGTTATTGTTGGTCATCTGGCCGTCTGTTTTCAGTGCATGCGGTGCCACTTTAATCATGCCGTTAAATACCGCACGGCTGTTATCCATCACAATGGTTTTATGGCGCTGGCGGCTTTCACAATACCCTTTGTTATGTTCCAGGTACGTGCGGGTATCAGCGATTTCGCCGTGTTTCGGCAGCACAAGGCTGTTCATGGCCAGCACAATACCTTCGCCGTTAAGCTGTGTGCTGGTGTGATGCCGGGTCAGTTTACCGCCGAGCAGGAAACTGGTGCTTTCCACACGGGCATGGGCGGCGATCACCAAATCATTATGGGCAAAATGGTACGCCTGCGGGTTTTCAAACCCCAGTTTCAGATGGCGGAAATCACTGTTTTCTCCCACGTTCGCGGTCATCCGCGCCCCGGTGAAATGGGCTGATTGTTCATCCGGGCTGATAAAGTGCTCAATCACAGAGACAGCCGCATTCGCACCGATATCGAGGTGATAGCGGCTGTGGCGCATATTCAGAAAATCATTATGTGCCGTTGAAATATTCACGATATACAGGGGTTTTTCCGCCTGTGCGCCGGCTTTCACGCGGATAATTAACGGTGTCTGCGCCAGGCTTTCAGTCAGGTGCAGGAAAATCTCGCCGTTAACCGGTGCCGGGAATTCATTGTGACGGTCAGCCACTGACAACTCAAACACACCTGTATCAGTATCACTCCACTGCGGCGCAAATACACCGTCCACCAGCACTATGCGGTATGCATTCAGTGAGGTCAGCACCGCCTCCGGTAAGACGTTCAGTGTTCCGGTCTTATCCTGATAATCTGCCTCCAGCAATGGTGTCAGCGACGTATAGTGCCAGTCTTCCTGATGAAAGGCCGGGAAGCCGGTTTTCTGTGCCTGCTGCCAGTGCTGCGCCGCGTGTCCGGAAAGCGGATGCTGCGCGATAAGCTGCTCTATCCGGCCCATTGCAGCCAGGTTGCGCTCACTGACCTCACGGCGTTTCAGCGCGCGTTCACTGTTGGTCAATAAGCCAGCCATATCCCTGCTCCTCCAGTTTTTTCGCCAGTGAGAAATCACCGGATTTGATGATTTTGCCCTGATACAGCACATGCACAAAGTCCGGCTTCACGTAATCCAGGATACGCTGATAGTGAGTGACAATAATAAAGGCGCGATCCGGGCTGCGCAGCTGATTCACGCCGTTGGCCACGGTTTTCAGGGCATCAATATCCAGCCCGGAATCCGTTTCATCAAGAATGCAGAGTGACGGCTCAAGGGCAGCCATTTGCAGGATATCGTTACGTTTTTTCTCACCGCCGGAGAACCCGACGTTCACCGCACGCGTCAGCAGATCCTGCGGCATATTCAGCAGCTCAATTTTATCTTCGATAAAATCAGCGAAATCGAAGCGGTCCAGCGCCTCTTCACCGCGATATTCGCGCACCGCATTGACTGCGGTTTGCAGGAAAAACTGGTTACTTACCCCGGGAATTTCCACCGGGTACTGAAAGGCGAGGAAAATGCCTTCACCGGCACGGTCTTCCGGTGCCAGCTCCAGCAGGTCTTTACCTTTAAAAGTGACGGATCCGCTGTCAATTTCATACTCTTCCCGGCCGGCCAGTGTGGCAGACAGGGTACTTTTACCAGAACCATTCGGCCCCATAATGGCGTGGATTTCCCCCGGTTTCACGTCCAGTGATAACCCTTTGAGGATTTCGTTACCCTCCACGCTGACATGCAAATCTTTTACGCTTAACATAATGTACTACTCCGTCCCGCCGGTTATCCCGCAGGCGCTGATTCTGATGGATTAACCGACACTGTGTTCCAGGCTTATCGCCAGCAGTTTCTGTGCTTCCACGGCAAATTCCAGCGGCAGCTCAGAGAACACGTCTTTACAAAAACCGTTTACAATCATTGAGATGGCGTCATCTTCGCTGATACCGCGCTGTAAGCAGTAAAACAGCTGGTCTTCACCGATACGCGAGGTGGTGGCCTCATGCTCCAGTTGCGCACTGTTATTCATCACTTCCACATACGGGAAAGTGTGTGCGCCGCACTCTGTGCCGATCAGCATAGAGTCACACTGAGTAAAGTTACGGGCGTTTTCCGCACCCGGCAGCACCTTCACCAGCCCCCGGTAGCTGTTCTGGCTTCTCCCGGCGGAAATCCCTTTCGAGATAATGGTGGACTTGGTATTGCGGCCGATGTGGATCATCTTGGTACCGGTATCCGCCTGCTGTGTGCCGTTGGTCAGGGCAACAGAGAAGAATTCGCCGACAGAGTTATCCCCTTTAAGGATCACACTCGGGTATTTCCAGGTGATGGCCGAGCCGGTTTCAGACTGTGTCCACGACATTTTTGAATTTTCCCCCTCACACAGTGCCCGCTTTGTGACAAAGTTGAGGATGCCGCCTTCGCTGTCACCGCCGGAGAACCAGTTCTGAACGGTGGAATACTTCACTTCCGCATCTTTATGGATGATCACTTCCACAACCGCCGCATGCAGCTGATAAGTGTCACGCACCGGTGCGGAGCAGCCCTCAATATAGCTGACGTAACTGCCTTCATCCGCAATCAGGATGGTGCGTTCAAACTGGCCGGTTTTGGCCGCGTTAATACGGAAATAGGTGGATAGCTCCATCGGGCAGTGCACCCCTTTCGGGACATAAACAAAGGTGCCGTCAGAGGCAACCGCTGAGTTAAGCGCGGCAAAAAAGTTATCGTGATTGGATACCACGGTACCGAGGTATTTCTGCACCAGTTCCGGATAGTCGTGAATCGCTTCCCCGAACGAGCAGAAAATCACACCGTGTTTTTTCAGCTCATCACGGTAAGTGGTTGAGACAGATACGGAGTCAAAAATCGCATCGACTGCCACCGCCTGCCCTTCGCGAACCGGCACGCCGAGTTTTTCAAAGGCTTCTTCCACTTCACTGGTCAGGAAACTGCCCGCCGGGCTTTGCACCGCCCCCGGCTGTGAGCCGCAGGTATCATCACACGAGCCGCATGACGGCGCGGAGTAATAGCTGTAATCCTGATAATCCAGCTGCGGATACTTCGCCTTCAGCCAGTGCGGTTCTTCCATCCCCAGCCAGTGCTGAAAAGCTTCCAGCCGGAAATTGAGCATCCACTCCGGTTCATTTCGTTTGGCGGAAATGGCGCGGATCACATTTTCATTGATCCCTTTCGCCAGTTCATCCGTGGCGACGTTAGTGAAGAAGCCCTCTTTATAGCGTCCGTCATTCAGCCAGGTCTGGACGTCTTCACCAATCTCTGCATTGCTCTGAGACATAATATGGCTTCGCTCTTAAACCCCGAAGCTTTCACCACACCCGCAGGCATGCTGAGCTTTCGGATTATTAAATTTAAATATCTGATTCAGCCCTTCACGGACAAAATCCACTTCTGTGCCGTCGATAAACGGCATGGCTTTGCGCGGGACATACAGCCGGGCGCCGTCGCGCTCAAACAACATATCCTCTGCATCCGCCTGATTAATCATTTCAAAAACATAACCAAACCCGGCACAACCGGATTGTTTGACACTCAGGCAAAGCCCGATACTGTCCGGGGTGTTTTTCATCAGTGTCACAATCTGCTTTGCAGCGGCCGCTGTCAGTGTGATACCTGTCCAGTCATTATCATTCAGTGAAAAAGTTTCCACCGGGTTGGTGCTGTGCGTTGTCATTATTGACCTCATAAAATTCGACGGGAGCTCTCCGTAAACATCATGTTAATGATAATATTTCTCACTTCAACCACTTGCTTTGAAAGGATATTCCGATTACTGCTTAAATAATAGACAAACCTGTCAGGCAGGCGTTATCATTTTTGAGCGGAAAATGAATTAATCTTTTGTTTATAAAAGAGATTATTTATCAATGATAAATACTTATTACCGTACCGGTCAGTACAGTATCAATGGCACAAAAGGATCATTATAAATACGACTTTTGAAGAGAAGTGCCGGTACACGGAAATTCCGGGCGGAATTCACGCAATACCGGCTGACATGTTGCTCAGGTGTTAATTTTTTGACCCGCGCAGGATCGCGGTAGTCAGACGGGAAATACAGCACAGCCGCTGCTGTTCATCAAAAATCTCAATAGACCAGACCTGCTGATTGCGTCCGAGGTGTATCGCCTTGCAATAACCAGTAACAACACCACTGCGCACCGCACGCACATGGTTGGCGTTAATCTCAACACCGACCACGGTTTCGTCCCCTTCACTGCACAGATAACCGGCCACAGAGCCGAGGCTTTCCGCCAGTACCACCGATGCCCCGCCGTGCAGCAGGCCGTGCGGCTGTTTTGTCCGTTCATCAACCGGCATCGTCGCGATTAACTGCTCCGGCTCCACTGCCGTAAAGACAATGCCCAGGTGGCTGAGCATATTCCCTTCCGAAATGCGATTCAGTTCTGCCGGTGTTGCAGGTCGTTTCCATATCATTAATAAGCTCTCCGCGTCGTGTTTTATCCCGCTGTCAGGATACCAGTGTCAGCAGCGCCTGCAACGGGTGCAGCATCACTTTACCTTCCATCCGTTTTACCTGACTCCTGCAGGAGTACCCGGTGGTCAGACAGCGCTCTGATGGCAGTGACTGGTACGGCTGCGCCCAGGAAAGCTGATAAATTCCTTTCGAGCGCGCCAGGTTCGGCATCTCATGGCCGTATGTCCCCGCCATACCGCAGCAGCCGGTGCTGACAGACTGCAGTGTTGCGCCAAACCGGCGGAACAGATTCTGCCAGATTTTCACACTGTCCGGCAGTGCAGTGGCCTCGGTACAATGGCTGAACAGATACCAGGGGGGAGTATCCTCACTGATATCTTTCACCGGTAATAAATCCGCATATTCTGTCAGAAATTCATGGACTAACATCACGCGAAACTGCTGTTTCTCCGGTGGCAGAACAGTTTTGTATTCATCGCGGTAACAGAGCACCAGCGCCGGATCGACACCCGCCATCGGACAGCCGAGCTGTGCTACCCGGTTGAGGAAATCCGCCGTTTTGTTTGCCGTACGGGCAAAGCGGGCGAGAAAACCTTTAATATGCTGCGCTTTTCCGTTCGGGCTGAACGGCAGCAGCACCGGCTGAAAACCAAGCTTTTCCGTCAGTGCGGCAAAATCGGCCACCACTTTTGCGTCAAAATAGCTGGTGAACGGATCCTGAACGATAAAGAGATAGCGCCCGGCCCGGCGCTGTTCCTCACTCATACTTTCCAGCATTTCCAGGGTGACGGAAACCGCGTTGCTCCCCGCCAGCTGCTGTTTCAGTGACGGTGACGACAGCAGCGGTAAATCGGTCATACCCACTGTTTTTTCACTGAGTTTCTGCACCCACGACTGTTTCAGGAAAAAGTTAAACACCTTCGGTGCTTTCGCCATCAGCGGTGCACCGGCTTCCACATTCGCCACCAGATGGTCGCGCAGCGGCCGCAGATAGCGTCCGTGATAGAGCGCCAGAAACCGGGCGCGGAATTCCGGTACATCAATTTTAATCGGGCACTGTGTAGAGCAGGCTTTACAGGCCAGACAACCGGACATCGATTCCTTCACTTCATGGGAGAAATCATATTCCCCGCGTGATGCCCGCCGCGTATTGCCGATTTTTTCAATCAGTCCGCGAAGTGAAATACGGTTCTGCGGTACGGCCTGTGATAACAGCGCCGGGTCCGTGCCCTGCTCTGCCAGCAGCCGCAGCCATTCGCGCACCAGCCCGGCACGGCCTTTCGGCGAGTGAAAGCGTGATTGCGTCACTTTCATTGACGGACACATCGGGCTTTTGACATCAAAATTAAAACACAGGCCGTTGCCGTTACAGTTCATCGCGCCGGAAAACGTATTTCTGACCTCAACGGGGATCGTTCTGTCATAGGTGCCGCGCTTGATCGCATCCACCTGCATCATCGGTGCGTCACTGGTTAACGGCGCACAAATTTTGCCGGGATTGAGCCGGTTTTCCGGGTCAAATGCCCCTTTGATGCGGCGCAGTTCGCGATACAGCGTGTCACCGAAAAAAGCCTCACTGTACTGCGCCCGGAAACCTTTACCGTGCTCACCCCACAGCAGCCCGCCGTATTTGGCAGTCAGCGCGACAATATCATCGGAAATCTGCTTCATCAGCATTTCCTGTTCCGGAGAGCACATATCCAGCGCCGGACGCACATGCAATACGCCCGCATCCACATGACCGAACATGCCGTATTCCAGGTGATGACTGTCCAGCAGTGCACGAAAATCAGTGATGTAATCCGCCAGATGTTCCGGCGGCACACAGGTATCTTCGACAAACGGGATCGGTTTTGCCGCCCCTTTACTGTTACCGAGCAGACCCACCGCTTTTTTGCGCATTGCATAAATACGCTCAATACCACTCAGTTCACGGCAGACCTGATAGCCAATCACACCCGCTTCATTATTTGCCATTAATGAATCCAGGCGTTCACACAATGCCGCAACCTGTCCGTCAATCAGCGCTTCATCATCACCGCAGAATTCAACGATATTTAATCCCAGCAGGGTCTTATCCGGCACATCCGTGATCAATTCACTGACGGAATGCCAGACGATATCTTCCCGCGCCAGATTCAGCACTTTTGAATCCACGGTTTCCACTGACAGCGCCTGAGCCTCCACCATAAACGGGGCATTGCGCAGTGCGGAATCAAATGCATCATATTTGACATTCACCAGGCGGCGCACTTCCGGGATCGGCGTGATATTGAGTTTTGCCTCAGTGATCACCGCCAGAGTGCCTTCCGAGCCGGTCAGGATGCGGGTCAGATCAAAGGTCTGCATATCATCACTGAAGACATGGCGCAGATCATAACCGGTCAGAAAGCGGTTGAGCTTCGGAAAGCTCTCCAGAATGGTCTGCCGGTGAGTTTCACAGCTTTCCAGTGTGGTACGGTAAAGTTCTCCCGCTGCACTTTCCTCCTGCGCACAGCGCCGCGCCTCACTGACCGGCAGTGGCGCAGTATCCAGCAGATCACCGTTAAGCAGTACCGAGCGCAGCCCCAGCACATGGTCAGAGGTTTTGCCGTACACCAGCGAGCCCTGGCCGGAAGCATCGGTGTTAATCATTCCGCCGAGAGTGGCGCGGTTGGAGGTGGATAACTCCGGCGCGAAAAAATAGCCGTACGGTTTCAGATACGCATTGAGCTGATCTTTAATCACGCCCGCTTCCGCCCGCACCCAGCCCTGCTCCGGGTTAATTTCAAGAATGCGGTTCATATAGCGGGATAAATCGATCACCACCCCGTTATTCAGCGACTGACCATTGGTGCCCGTACCGCCGCCGCGCGGGGTAAAGGTAACCGACCGGAATTCATCCTGTGCGGCGAGGCGCATCACCAGAATCACATCGGCGGTCGAACGCGGGAAAACGATTGCCTGCGGCAGAAGCTGATAAATACTGTTGTCGGTCGCGAGTGTCAGCCGGTCGCCATAGCGGGTGGTGGTATCGCCGGTAAATCCGCTTTCATTGAGGGCGTGAATATAACGTTCAACCGCCGGGCTTACCTGTGGGGATTGCGTTAATCGTGGGATCATTATCTGCGGCTCTTTTATCATAAATGGTCACATTGCAAATCTGACAATATAATTATGTGGTTAACTCTTCATTCTGATGCATGATTCATGCGAGAATATTCACCTTAACACACAATGTATTCATTTTGCGCCTGCAATAAAATAACGCAATATTTGCGCTCCTTTATCGGGAACAACCAGTTAATTCATTTACAAAGGGAAACTTATCCGTGGAAAAATCGCAACCGGGTTATGATTTACCTAAACTAATATTCGCCGTCGGAGCGATATCAATTCTCATTGTCATTAGTTTTTGGGTATTAAGTCCGTTTCTTCCGGGCTTCGTCTGGGCGGGTATGATAGTGATTGCCACCTGGCCGGTTTATACCGCAATCCGCCGCCGTGTCCGTAACAGCCGCTGGATAGCGGCATCTGTGATGGTCATGTTGATTATTCTGCTGTTTGTCTTTCCGCTGGCGCTGCTTATCAACAGTATTGTCGAGAACAGCGAGCCGCTGATGCGCTGGGTCAAATCCCCGGGGCAGCTGACACTGCCGGAGCTCTACTGGCTTGACTCAATCCCGGTTATCGGGCCGAAATTGTTTGCCAGTTGGACAACCCTGGTCGCCAGCGGCGGCAACGCGATGATGGCCAAAATCCAGCCTTACCTCGGACAGGGCGCGGCCTGGTTCCTGACTCAGTTGCTGAGTGCCGGTAAATTCCTGTTCCATCTGGCGATTATGCTGCTGTTCAGTGCTCTGCTCTATCTTCAGGGTGAAGAAGCGATGCGCGGTTTCCGTCACTTTGCTCTGCGCCTCGCCGGCATGCGCGGCGATGCCGCCGTACTGCTGGCAGCGATGTCTGTACGCGCCGTGGCACTGGGTGTGGTGGTCACCGCACTAACTCAGGCAATTATCGGTGGTCTGGGGCTGGGGCTGGCCGGTGTGCCGTTTGCCGCCATCCTGACGGTGCTTATTTTTATCTGCTGTGTGGCGCAACTCGGCCCGCTGCTGATTATGATCCCGTCCATCATTTATCTGTTCTGGACCGGAGATACCACCTGGGCTGTCGTCATGATTGTCTGGGCCGGTATTGTTGCCACCATGGATGGCGTACTGCGCCCGTACCTCATTAAAATGGGGGCGGATTTACCGATGGTACTGATTCTGACCGGCGTTATCGGCGGGATGTTATCGCTCGGAATGATCGGCCTCTTTATCGGCCCTGTCGTGCTGGCGGTCTCCTACACACTGCTGAAGGCGTGGATGAATGATGTGCCGAAGCCGTCAGATGACCTGACCGAGGTTCGCGCTTATATGGAAGAACAACTCTCAGAAAAAGAATAAGTTTTTAATCAGAGGTGCAGAAGTGCACCTCTGATATATTTAATTAATTATTCAATTATGGTTCATAAATAGCATTAATAATTTGAAATATTAATATACATTGAGAGAATTTCACCGGACTTATTCCGGATACGGACAGAGGTTTTGAATATATTTCACTTATCTAACAATCAGTAAATATATATATTGAGACAATTCTTAATGCAGGCATATCTTAATTATTTTAATATATCAGCCATCAAGTAACGAATTAAACGGTATTGTTATTCATTACAATGATACCTTCCGAATACAAATATTGCTGTGTGTAGTCTTTGCCTGTCAGCCCATGATAGGCTTTTTTTTTGCCTGTAATTCAGGATATCTGATTTGGTTTTATTTTGATTTGCCTTAAGTGCGCACAGACATTCTAACACTGAATATAAAAAAAAAGCCCGAAATAATCCGGGCTTTTAATCATTTTAAATGATTGAATCAGTGATTTTCTGCTAATGAAATCCAGGTTTTCACTACAGTATCCGGATTGAGAGAAACACTGTCGATTCCCTGCTCCATCAGCCAGGCTGCGAAATCCTGGTGGTCGGATGGTCCCTGACCACAGATTCCCACATATTTATTACGTGCTTTCGCCGCTTTGATAGCCATCGACAGCAGCGCTTTCACCGCATCGTTACGCTCGTCAAACAGAGTGGAAACCACACCGGAGTCGCGATCCAGACCCAGTGTCAGCTGTGTCATGTCGTTGGAGCCGATAGAGAAGCCATCGAAATACTCGAGGAACTGATCTGCCAGCAGTGCGTTTGACGGGATTTCACACATCATGATCAGACGCAGGCCGTTTTCACCGCGTTTCAGACCATGAACCGCCAGTTCATTCACCACGGCTTCTGCCTGTGCCACAGTACGGACAAACGGGATCATCACTTCGACGTTAGTCAGATCCATATCATTACGCACACGTTTCACTGCTTCACATTCCAGCGCGAAACAATCACGGAAATCATCATGCACATAACGGCCTGCACCACGGAAGCCCAGCATCGGGTTCTCTTCATGCGGTTCGTAGATATCCCCGCCGACCAGGTTGGCATATTCGTTGGATTTAAAGTCAGACAGACGGACAATCACTTTCTTCGGATAGAACGCCGCTGCAATCGTGGCAATCCCTTCAACCAGACGGCCGATATAGAATTCAACCGGATCATCATAGCCCTGCATCATGCTGCGGATTTCAGCCTGTAATTCCGGAGTCTGCTGATCAAATTCCAGCAGTGCGCGCGGGTGCACACCAATCATACGGTTGATGATAAATTCCAGACGCGCCAGGCCGACACCTTCATGCGGCAGGCAGGCAAAGTCAAATGCACGGTCAGGGTTACCGACGTTCATCATGATTTTGGTGCCCACTTCCGGCATTTTATCGATTTCAGAAGAGTGGATATCAAAATCCAGTTTGCCGCCGTAGACGTAACCGGTATCCCCTTCAGAACAGGAAACCGTCACTTCCTGGCCTTCTTTCAGGAGTTCGGTGGCATCACCGCAACCAACCACCGCCGGGATCCCCAGCTCACGGGCAATGATTGCCGCATGACAGGTACGGCCGCCGCGGTTGGTAACAATCGCCGCTGCTTTCTTCATGATCGGTTCCCAGTCCGGGTCAGTCATATCAGTGACTAACACATCACCCGGCTGAATACGATCCATCTGGCTCAGGTCATGGATAACTTTGACCACACCGGCACCGATACGGTGACCGATTGCACGGCCTTCAACCAGCACATTACTCTGGCCGTTCAGCTGATAACGTTCCATCACCTGCTGGTTAGAGCGGACGGTTTCCGGACGCGCCTGAACGATATACAGTTTGCCGTTGTTACCGTCTTTCGCCCACTCGATGTCCATCGGACGGCCGTAGTGTTTTTCAATGGTAACGGCCTGTTTTGCCAGTTCTTCCACTTCGCTGTCGGTCAGTGAGAAACGTTTGCATTTTTCTGCATCCACATCCTCAATACGCACCTGTTTGCCGTGGCTGGTGTCATCCGCATAAACCATCTGGATTTTCTTGGAACCCATGGTGCGGCGGATAATAGCCGGACGGCCTTTTTCCAGGGTTGGTTTGTGGACATAAAACTCATCCGGGTTTACCGCGCCCTGTACCACCATCTCACCCAACCCGTAAGCGGATGTGATAAAGACAACCTGGTCAAAACCGGACTCGGTATCGATAGTAAACATCACGCCGGAAGACGCGAGGTCAGAACGCACCATGCGCTGAACACCGGCAGACAGTGCAACACCACGGTGGTCATAGCCCTGATGCACGCGGTAAGAAATCGCGCGGTCATTAAATAATGAGGCAAATACGTGCTTGATGGCGACCATGATCGCATCAATACCCTGCACGTTTAAGAAGGTTTCCTGCTGTCCTGCGAAGGAGGCATCCGGCATATCCTCAGCCGTTGCGGAAGAACGCACAGCAAAAGACGCGCCTTTCTCGCCTTCGGACAGCTGCTCATACGCGTGACGGATGTCCTGCTCAAATTCCGCGGAGAACGGGGTATCAATTACCCATGCGCGGATCTGCGCACCGGCTTTCGCCAGCTGGTTGACATCGTCAACATCCGTTTTATCCAGCAGCTCATAAATGCGCTGGTTGACGCCACTTTGCTCAAGAAAGTCATTGAAGGCCTGTGCCGTGGTGGCAAAACCATTGGGAACAGACACGCCTAATCCGGAAAGATTGGTTATCATTTCGCCTAAAGACGCATTTTTACCACCGACACGGGGTACGTCATTCATACCTAACTGGTTATACCAAAGTACATTACACGGGGTTTGACCATTGTTGGACATTGCAAGCAATCCTTTTAACATTCAAAAGAAGGTAAAATCGGAAATACGGGCTCTGCTGAGCATCAGAAACAGATTATCACAATGTTTGTAAGAATATAGACAGGTGAATCGATCAACCCGATTACAATATTTTTTTATCCTTTATAATCATGTTTTAATTTATTTGTGCCGTTGCTCCGGATTATCGATTCAGCAAAAAACATAGGAAAATAAATAACATGTCTATCACAACCGGCTCATCTTCTGATACACAAAATAAAGAAACACGGAGTGTCTTCTTTATTTCTGACGGAACGGCAATTACGGCGGAAGTATTAGGTCATGCTGTATTGTCACAGTTCCCTATTGATATTATCGCTTACACCCTGCCGTTCGTGGCAACTGTCGAGCGCGCGCTGGAAATCAGACAAAAAATCGATACCATTTTTGAAACCACCGGGTTACGCCCTCTGGTGTTCTACTCCATTATCTGTCAGGACGTGCGCGAAGCCATCACCGGCAGTCAGGGCTGCTGCCAGGACATAGTGCAAACCCTGGTCGCGCCGATTCAGAAAGAGATTCAGATGGATCCGCAGCCGATATTCAACCGGACCCACGGTTTATCCAAACGTAATCTGAGCCAGTATGATGCCCGTATCGCAGCCATTGATTTCGCACTGGCACATGATGACGGTGTCTCCCTGCGCAATATGGATCAGGCGCAGGTTATTCTGCTCGGCGTTTCCCGCTGCGGTAAAACCCCGACCAGCCTGTATCTGGCCATGCAGTTCGGTATCCAGGCCGCCAACTATCCGTTCACCGCAGATGATATGGATAACCTGCAGCTGCCTGCGGCCCTGAAGCCGTATAATAATAAGTTATTCGGTCTGACCATTGACCCCGAGCGTCTGGCTGCTATCCGCGAAGAGCGCCGTGAAAACAGCCGCTACGCCTCAATCCGTCAGTGCCGGATGGAGCTGGCAGAGGTGGAAGCGCTGTACCGCAAACACAAAATCAGCTACCTCAATACCACCAACTATTCGGTGGAAGAGATATCGACAAAAATCATCGATTCTCTGGGATTAAACCGCCGTATGTTCTGACAGCGGAAACGGTTAAGTGGATCACATTCCCGCGGTGTTCCACTTTCTGCAATTGTATCTTGTAATCATCACGTTTTCGTTTATTGTGATCGGTATCACTGTGGTTTAACACAGCAACTGACCGAATTCAGAGACAGCACTAATCTATGGAAAAAACGGATGAACTGCGCACACGGGCGATAGACAAACTGATCACCCCGTCTGCGCTGGCCGGTGAGTTTCCGGCCACAGAAGCAATTAATAAGAATGTCACCACATCACGAACCCGCATTGAACGTATTTTAACCGGCGATGATCCGCGTCTGCTGGTGATTGTCGGCCCCTGCTCCGTGCATGACCCGATCGCCGCACTGGATTACGCACAGCGCCTGAGCGAACTGCTGCCGAAATACAGCTCACGCCTTGAAATTGTGATGCGCACCTATTTTGAAAAGCCGCGTACGGTTGTCGGCTGGAAAGGACTGATTTCAGATCCGCGTCTGGATAACTCCTGCCAGGTCAATGAAGGTATCCGGCTGGCGCGCAAACTGCTGATCGACGTTAATGCACTGAATGTCCCGACGGCTACCGAGTTTCTCGATATGGTTACCGGGCAGTATATTGCGGATCTTATCAGTTGGGGGGCCATCGGAGCCCGGACCACGGAAAGCCAGATCCACCGCGAAATGGCCTCCGCGCTCTCCTGCCCGGTCGGTTTCAAAAACGGTACTGACGGCAATATCAAAATTGCGATTGATGCCATCCGCGCCGCACAGGCTGGTCATATGTTCCTGTCACCGGATAAAGACGGGCAGATGACGATTTACCAGACCAAAGGCAACCCGTTCGGGCACATTATTATGCGCGGCGGCAAAACACCGAACTATGCTGCCGGTGATATTGCTCACGCCTGTGATCAGCTGCGCCAGTTTGATCTGCCGGAACATCTGGTGATTGATTTCAGCCACGGCAACTGTCAGAAAATCCATCGTCGTCAGCTGGATGTCGCCAAAGATGTCGCACAACAGATTAAAGACGGCTCGCGGGCTATCGCCGGTGTTATGGCCGAAAGCTTTATTCAGGAAGGCACACAAAAACTGGTGAATCACAAAGCGCCGGTTTACGGGCAGTCAATTACCGATCCGTGCCTGAGCTGGGCAGATACCGTCACCATGCTGGATATTCTGGCTGATGCGGCGGATGCCCGTTTCAGCTGAAACTATTCCCTTGTTACGAAACAGGATGCACCCGCATCCTGTTTATTCATCACCCGCAGTTATCATTCCTTCCCCATATAGTTGAGATGCCGCTCACTTTTTCCGTGTAAATTCCCTCTCCCGGAAAAAATCACTTGAACCACTCTCGTCAGCTGCTGATAATAATTTGCGAATGCGAATTGATATCAAATAAAATTATATGACTGAAAATAATCAGAATTCTGTGATATCCGTACTTACCGGATATAAAAATACAGCAACAGATAAAATCACGGTTATCAGCAGTGAAGCACTCCTGGGGCCGCAGCAGCGGATTATTATCCGCCATCAGAATGAGGAATATCACCTGCGCCGGACCAAAAACGGAAAACTTATTCTGACCAAATAACACACAGGCCAGCCACCTGTTTTCTTAAGGCAGCCAGCTTACTTTTTAATACCGGTTATCCGGTCTGCGCCCGTTTGGTGCAGATCACGAAAAAGTAAGGATCTGCTATGCACAGTGAAACACTCTCCCGTTACCTTGCCCTGAAAGAACAGGGACATCTTATCCACGCCCGTGATATCGCCGCTGAGATGGGCATATCCGAGGCAGAACTGGCACACTGCCGGACCGGTTATGACGCCTGCCGCCTCACCCCGGATATCCCCGCCATTTTCCGGATGCTGGGCACCGCCGGGGAGCTGAAAGGCATCACCCGCAATGACCACGCGGTACATGAACATACCGGCACCTATGATAATGCTGAATTCGGGGAACACGCCTGCCTGCTGCTGAACCCGTACGGGCTGGATTTACGCTTTTTCCTGTCTCAGTGGCAGACGGTATTTGCCTTCGCGGAAAATACTCCGCGCGGCCTGCGCCACAGCCTTCAGTTTTTTGATCGTCACGGGGATGCTGTCCATAAAATTTACACCACCGCTGATACTGATATGGGTGTCTGGCATCACCTGACGGCACAGTTCGCCGCGTATGATAATCCGCCGGTTGTTCCGGAACCGGTCGTCATCCCGGCCTGCACATCACTGACACCGGAGCAGCAGGCTGAATTTACCCGTCACTGGCAGCAAATGACGGATGTTCATCAATTTTTTGTTCTGTTAAAAAGATTTAATATCAACCGCTTGCAGGCATTCCGCTGTGTGGATAACACCCTGGCGCAGCGGGTGGATAACAGCGCATTGTCACGTCTGCTCGCACAGTGCACGGAAGAACAGAATGACATTATGATCTTTGTCGCCAACCGGGGCTGTGTACAGATTTTTACCGGCGCCGTTGGCCGGGTTGAACCTTATATCAGCCCCCGCGACGGACAGCACTGGATCAATATTTTCAATCCGTCCTTCACTCTCCATCTGATCGAATCGGCTGTTGCAGAATCCTGGATTACCCGCAAACCCACCACAGACGGTATTGTCACCAGCCTGGAATTATTTGATAAAAACGGTCAGGCTATCGCCCAGCTGTTCGGACAGCGTACCGAAGGCGAACCGGAACAGGCTCTCTGGCGCAGTCAGATTAATGCCCTGCTGACAGACTGCAGCGGTGAGGCGGCGGCATGAAAAAATATGTCCTCCTGCTACTGCTGCTCTGTTTTTTTCCACCTGCACGCAGTATGCAGGGCAGCATTATTACCCTTGGCGGTGATGTCACGGAGATTGTTTTTGCACTCGGTGCCGGTGACAGGGTAATTGCCCGTGATACCACCAGCGAGCATCCGCCGCAGGTCACTCAGTTGCCGGATGTCGGCTATCTGCGGCTTCTGAATGCGGAAGGTCTGCTGTCGCTTCAGCCTTCACTGATCCTCGCCAGTGAACTGGCTTATCCTTCTGCCGTTTTATCGCAGATCAGCGCGGCGGGTATCCCTGTCGTCACTGTCAGTGCCGCGGCAGAACTACCGGCTATTACCGCGAAAGTCCGTCAGATTGCGGAGGCTCTGGCCTTACAGTCAGCCGCCGCTGTACTGGTCGCTGACATTAACCGGAAACTGGATGCTGTACCGCAGACACCACTGCCGGTGAATGTACTGTTTCTGCTCAGCCACGCCGGTACTGCTCCGATGGCAGCCGGTACAGATACGGCGGCAGACAGCCTTATCCGCAGTGCAGGCGGAAGAAACGCAGCCGCTTCTTTCCGCCGTTATCGCCCGCTGTCAGCAGAAGGAATGATTGCCGCTCAGCCCGATTTAGTGGTGATCACCCGCAGCGGTCTGGCTTCTCTCGGCAGCACCGGCAATCTCTGGCAGTTACCGGGGCTGGCTCAGACACCTGCCGGAAAACATAAGCGGGTATTGGTGGCTGATGATATGGGGTTTCTCGGCTTCGGGTTACAAACCCCGGATACACTGCATCAGTTACGTGAAGCGATGGAGGCAGCAGCCGTGTTATGAATAATCCGCCCGCCTTTCATCTGCACCGCCTGTGCCTCTGTTTTCTGTTGGTGATCATGATATTGACGGCCATGAATACCGGCGGACTGCCGGTTTCTGTCAGCGCATTCCTGCGGGGTGAAGTAACCCCGCAACTCTGGCAGATCTGGTTATCTGTCCGTCTGCCGCGGATTGTTCTGGCAGTTCTGGTGGGCATGGCACTGGCCACCGCCGGAGTATTATTACAGGGATTATTCCGCAACCCGCTGGCAGACCCCGGTTTGCTCGGGATCAGCAGCGGCGCAGCCGTTGCGGTGGCACTGGGGATTGTCTTTATCGCGCCTTATCTGAATGGTGCGGTCACACTGTATCTGCATATTATTACTGCCTTCAGCGGTGCACTTTGTATCAGCGGACTGATTTTTCTGCTCAACCGCCGCCGTCAGCCTTTGCTGCGTCTGTTACTGTGCGGTATTGCCGTTAACGCAATCAGTATGTCCTTTGTCGGCGTGCTCAATTATCTGAGTGATGATAAAGAATTACGTCAGTTTTCACTGTGGATGATGGGCAGCACCGGGCACATCAGCTGGACTTTGCTTCTGCCTGCTATCGTACTGACACTCCCTGTGTTTTATGCCGCATTCAGACTGGCACGTCCGCTGGATATGATTCAGCTGGGGGAAGAAGAAGCGCATTATGCCGGAGTGAATGTCCGCCGGACACAACAGTGTGTCCTGCTGATCAGTGCCCTGCTCACCGGGATTGCCGTGGCACTGAGCGGGATTATCGGTTTTATCGGCCTGGTTATCCCGCACCTGATGCGTATGATTTTCGGCTGGCACCACCGGCTTCTGCTGGTGACATCAGCCCTTGCCGGTGCACTTCTGTTACTGCTCTCCGATACACTCGCCCGCACGCTGGTGGTTCCGGCAGAAATCCCGGTCGGATTACTGACCGGGCTGCTTGGCGCACCCTATTTTCTCTGGCTGATTTTCTCTGTGAAGGAATGATATGCCCCGTATAACCGCCAATAATCCGCCACCAGTGCTGGTTGCAGAGAATGTCAGTTTTTCCCGCCACGGACAGCCGGTAGCCAGTGATATCTCCCTGGCTTTGCACTGCGGAACCATCACTGCGGTTACCGGCCCGAACGGCGCAGGTAAATCAACCCTTCTTCGTTTACTCAGCGGCTATTATCCCTGTGACAGCGGGCAGATCATGCTTCGCGGAAAACCAATGGCGTCCTGGTCTGCCGGTGCTCTGGCACAAATCAGGGCGGTAATGACACAACAAAGTGTTATCACTGCCCCTTATCGGGTCAGAGACATTATTGCGCTGGGGGATTTGCACCGGGAATACACACAACAGGCAACCACAGATGAAGTGATACACCTGACGGCCTGTGAACCACTGCTGGAGAAACGCTGGTATCAGCTTTCCGGAGGTGAACAACAGCGGGTTCATCTGGCGCGCGCGCTGATGCAACTAAGCTGTCCGCTGCCTCTCCCCCGTCTGTTATTACTGGATGAACCGACTGCCGCACTGGATCTTCACCACCAACAGCACCTGATGCGGATGCTGAAACATCGGGTAAGCACGACCTCCCTGGCGGTCTTCTGTATCCTGCATGATCTGAATCTGGCCTCTTTATATGCTGATCACGTCATAATGCTGAATAACGGGCGCATTGCCCGTCAGGGAACACCGGGCGGAGTGCTGCAAAAAACGGTACTGGCGGAAACTTATCAGGCAGACCTGATAACGCTCCGCCATCCGCTTACCGGCAATACATCTGTGTTACTTGCGCCTTAATGTTGCTCAGGTTTTGCCGTAACCCGTTGTTTGCGGCAAAACATGATTGCCGAAAGCAGACATAAGGTATAGCCGAGCAATTCACAGCCTTCTTCGGCCAGGTTTTTTGCCAGCCGGTTAAAATCATCACCCATCATACCGCGCCATAAAATTCCCATACCGAACAGGCGGGAAAAAACCAGCACTACCAGCAAGCCGGTAACCATCATGCCGTATGCCGGATGTGAGACAAAACGGTACAGCCCGTTAACCGCCGTGCGCGGATGCAGAAAAACATAGATAATCGCAATCAGCGAGACCGGGACAGCAAACCAGAACCATGCTCCGTGGGAAATATAGTCAAAAATCTGATCCAGTTCTCTGATCAGCATGCTGGCAAAAAATCCGGCTATCAGAAAAAAGCCCGCCCTGTCCTCCGGCTCCCGCAGCCCTTTGCGAAAAAACAGCACAATCACTGCCAGCAGCATCACCTCAGCAACAATTTCTGTCACCGAGTCTTCACCCAAATCATTCTTAAGAACCAGAATATCAATAAACAACAGACCTGTACTGGCAGCCATAATCAGTGCCAGCATAAAAAAACGTCCCATTGCCCCAAAAAGAAACCGAAATTGCTGTGACATAACCATCCTGAATTATATTTATCGTCGGAAGATTCTATCGATTTTGAAACTATAATTGGTGACATATGGTGCTATGTGCTGATAATAAAACAATTGGTTTCATCTATTGGTCTGATAATGATTCTCAATCATGAAAGGCACGATTTGCCTACACAATTCTTGGAAAATTCATAAAATATGGTTAATAACATATGTGACTATTAGAATTTATAGATTGTAAGCCCGATTTTGGGAGGTGAACATGTCAGAAAGTGTAGTGAACGATATTATCAAATGGCTGGAAACCCAGTTACAGCGCAATGAAGGGATCAAGATTGATACTATTGCGGATAAGAGCGGTTATTCAAAATGGCATCTCCAGCGTATTTTCAAAGATATCAAGGGATGCACATTAGGTGAGTATGTCCGTAAGCGCCGCCTGCTGGAAGCAGCAAAATCTCTGCGCGATAACGATATGTCTATTCTGGATATCGCGTTGCAGTATGGCTTCAGCTCACAGGCAACCTTTACCCGCATCTTTAAAAAACATTTCAATACCACACCGGCAAAATTCCGTGATCACGGTCAGTTGCCGGAACCGCGCTGTTTTATGGAGTGCGGTTCACACTAAACAGCTGAAAAAATATCCCCGCCTGCCGCAACCGGCCAAACGGGGATATTTTTTATTCTGCTGCTATCACGCCGCAGGCAATCCGAGCGCCGCCACCACCTAATGGTGCCGGTGAATCTGAATGATTGTCACCGCCCGCATGAACCATAATGGCATGCCCTTTGATCTCTCTGAGTTTTTTAAGGCGTGGTGCCAGCACCTGCGTGGTCGCTTTCCCGTCATCAGTCACATACAGTGCCGGCAAATCGCCCAAATGGCCGTCAGCATATGGCCCGGCATGAACTTTTGTACCTGCCGGGTCAAAATGGCCGCCTGCGGCCAGGGCAGGTACCGGTTTACCCTCTTTCTCTGCAGCATCACAGGACGGATTTTCGTGGATGTGAAACCCGTGCACGCCCGGCGGTAACCCATTCAGCGCCGGTGTAAACAGCAAACCATAATCCGTTTCCTGAATATCAATGGTGCCGATAACCTTACCGGCACCTTTTTCTGTCGCTTCATGCAGGGTAACGCGCTCAGTTGCCGCCAGGGAGGTTGATACCCCCATCAGGATTAACAACGGAATGAGTTTTTTCATCATATGCTCCTTCAGTTTATTATTCCTGACCTATCCTACGGCACCGGCCCGGATTGTCTTTCAGATTAACGGCATATTTTACTGAAGCTCTGCCACCAGCCAGTCCCGCAACTGGATCAGTTCATCGTGCATGTCCGGATAACCGGCCATCAGCTCAGTAAATACTGCTGTCACCGCATCAGCACTGTAACGCTGACCAGTCAGCAGTTGTGCCAGTTGCTCCAGCGGGGCCGGGTCAAGGCTGTCAGTAAAAATCTGCGCCCGGCTGATAATCCCGCGCTCCACATCAAAATGCAGTTCAATCCCACCCCATTTAAAGCGGGTATCCAGCAGATGGCTGAAGGCCGGTGCATTGCCGAAATTCCAGTCCCAGCTGCTCTGTCTGGCAAAGGTCTCTGCAAACCCAGGAAGATCGGGAAGTGAATCCGGCGAAATCAGTTCCGCTTCCGCCTTTTCGCCGTAATAGTCAAAGAACGCAGCTTTAATCGCTTCGCACACCTGCTCATGGTCAATCCCGGGAATAATTTCCGTCAGATTGGTCACCCGCGAACGAACAGAGGTGATCCCTTTGGCCTGCAATTTTTTCGGATCCGGATTGAGATAATCCGCCAGACGGCTTAAATCCGCATTAATTAATACCGTGCCGTGATGGAAGCCGCGATCTTTGGTTTCCCGGTACGCCGAGCCGGAAATTTTCCGCTCACCGTCTTCGCAGTTAACCACCAGATCATTACGGCCGGATGCCGATACCGAAATACCGAGCTGGGATAAGCCGTTGAGAATAATATTAGTGGAAACCGTTTTATCATATTCCGGTTTCCCGGCCATAAAGGTGAAATTCGTATTTCCCTTATCATGGAATACCGCCCCGCCGCCACTGCTGCGCCGGGCTAATTTAATATGGTCGGATTCCATTTTACGGGTATTACATTCCTTCCACGGGTTTTGTGCCCGGCCGATAACCACGGTGTCATTATTGCGCCATAAAAACAGCACACGCTGGTCAGCAGGCATCTGCCGGAAAATACACTCTTCAACGGCAAGGTTAAACCACGGATCAAAGGAATCAGAAATAAAAAGACGAAGTGACGACATGTTGTCCCCCGGAAAAAATAGGCTGCCGATAAGATAGCATATTTATCCCGGTGATTTTAAAGTCTGCGCGCCTGCCAGAAGACTTTTTTCCAGTAAACGTTATCCAGGCTGGAACGCATCACTCCTTTACTGGTCGAGGCATGAATAAAGGCACGGTCAGAATCATAAATGCCGACATGCAGCCCGTTCTCACCGCCGCCGGTTTTAAAGAATACCAGGTCACCGGGCTGTAAATCCTCAACATCGATCCGGGTGCCGTAGGTTGTCTGCGCTTTGGTGGTGCGCGGCAGAGAAATAGCAAAGCGGTCATTAAATGTCCGGTAGACAAAGCCGGAACAATCAATACCGTTTAAATCCATTCCGCCGTAATGATATGGTGTGCCGTACCATTGTGATAATTGTTCCCGCAACTGGGCAATCACCATAATCGGGTCCGATAATTCTGTTTTTATCGGCGGCGCATGATATTTACGCGGCGTTGATGAACAGCCGACAACGGCTAATACGCAGATAAAAAGCAGAGAACGGAATATGATTTTCATTGTATTATCCCCGGTGCGGCAGACCTTCAACCCGCATTACTGTATTAATATCTGCGGGTGAAAGTCAATATTTGCCGTATTTTACCGGATGTTAAGGCATTTTCCGGTAATACAGTAATGTCAGGTTTTCATCAGTGACCATTTCATCGGCCGGTGAGACATCGTTCTCATCCACCCCGTGACGATCACGCAGAATCAGCGCAACATTACCGGTTTTACGAGCATTTTTCAGCCAGGATTCGAAATCATCATGCGAAATGAACCTTTCCCGGGTATCCGGATATAAGTCACTCAGCCCGTATTTCAGTTCTCCCGGGCGATCAAACATATAAATATCACTGCGCTGCAATTCCCATGCTGCTGATGTACCGATGCCAACACTATTGACCAGAATATAACGGGCATCTTTCAGCAATGCGGCATTCTTCTGAATAAAGATCTGCGGTAAGTTTGCCCGTTCAGTCCGCTCCGGTAACAGTGAGCTGACTGATAAACTGATCGCCACGGTACAAAATGCCGCGAGCATCCAGTAGCGGCACCCTTTTATCAGGGTTAGCGCTGAAACCACAATCCAGAACAGGAAAATCGCAATGGCGCCGATAAATTTACCGCGCTCAGCGGCAGAATACACCAGGGTATTTTCCAGATTATTGATCACCAGCAGAGCAATAACAGCACAGCAACCGAAAATAATATTAATCACCGCATTCAGTCTGAATACCGTAACTGACTGTTGCTTTATCAGAGTATGGATATACGCTGCCATCAGGATCGTCAGTGGTGCAATAACCGGCAGAATATAGGTCAGTAATTTTCCTTTGGCGATACTGAAAAATAAGAACGGCAATACTGTCCAGCACAGCAGAAAGAATAACGGCTTATTTTCACGGCTCTGTTGCCAGCCTTGTTTTAATGCCCCGAATAAAAAACCACTCCAGGGTAAAACACCGGCAAACAGAATCGGAATAAAGAACCAGAACGGCGAGAGGTTTTGCGCCTCTTTACTCATAAAACGCTGGATATGCTCAACCATCACAAAATAGCGCCAGAAATCGGGCTCGGCATGATATATCGCCAGCGCCCACGGCAGCGTGATAAGCCCGGCAGCCGCAATTCCCGCCCAGCAATAACAGAGCATGGTTTTAAAGCGATGGTAGAAAATATGCACCGGTATCAGTGCAATAACAGGCAGCACCAATGCCAGAAAGCCTTTTGTCATCAGCGCCATGCCGCAGGCCAGCCCGAAGGTGATCCAGTAGCCCAGCAATGCACGGCGTGACTGTGCGGTAGTCAGGCCATAACTGAGGTAAATCACCAGTGTGACCCACATGGTCAGAATCGGATCCAGCGTGCTGTAGGTTCCGAGAGCAAGCACCAGTAACATACTGGCATACAGGAAGGCCGCTGTACGGGCGATGACTTTCTCATCCCACATTTTCATTGCCAGCCGGTAAACCAGCAATGTGCTGATCATCGTCGAGAACAGGACACCAAAACGCACTGCAAATTGTGTGTGACCGAACAGCATCTGACTGATGTTATTTACCCAGTAACCCGCCACCGGTTTTTCAAAATAGCGGATATCCAGCAGATGCGGCACCACCCAGTTGCCGTCAGCCAGCATTTCCCGGCTTATTTCCGCATAGCGGGTTTCATCCGGCTGCCATAACGCACGGAATTCCAAAGGAATAAAATAGGTCACTGCAATAAACAACAGAAATAACACAGTCCACATTGCGGCAGACGGATACGCCACATTAAACGCGGACTTACGGCTGTTAACGTCCAATATAACCTCCGGACAAGGATACAATTTTATAACAATAAGGTAACCATCTCTGTTACTTCCATTAAGACCAGAGCCCTGCAGAATAATTCACGGAAGAACAGGATATTTTTGTTATACAAGAAAGAATAAAAGGGAGGATTAATTCAGGCTTAACGGTTAATGGCGGCTTAATAAAACAGTAAACCGCCCCGTGACTATGCGGCCGGCTTCTCTTTGCTGTGGATCAGACGCACACCAAACAGAATAAAAATAATACCGATGCTTTTTATCAGCGACACACCTTCATTAAACCAGGGCAGAAAGGCAGCCAGCAGATAGACAAACACATAGCTCAGACTGATAAGCGGATAGGCTTTATTAAGCGGCAAATCCCGCAGTGCGAGCAGCCAGCACACCATTGACAGAACATACCCCGCCAATCCGGCGAAAACGACTGCAAACGGCTGCCACTGAGATAACAGCCAGCGGATATCCAGCCATTGTGAACTCAGTGCAATATCGGGTAATTGTGTCACGCCCAACTTCAGCAGCAACTGAGCGGCGGTGACAAACAGCACACTGCCGAGCACCCAGAGATATCCGCGCATCAGTGTCCCGCTCCCATCAGAATCACGCCGGTGACAATTGCTGCCACGCCACACCAGTGTCTGCGGGTCACCCGCTCACCGTATAAAAACTGTGCCACCAGGGTGACTACCACAAAGTTGATACTCAGCATCGGATAAGCGATATTCAGCGGCATCACCTGCAGGAGTTTCAGCCACAGCAGCATCCCCAGGCCAAGCAGAAACACCGCCAGTGCCAGCCAGTACAGGCCTCTGCGTTTTGCATTTTCCTGCGCCGCCTGCCAGACATCCACCGCCTGTTTCTGGCAGATCTGGCCGCCGCAGGTAAGAAAACTGACAATAATCAGTAAAACAATTTGCCCGAACACCATCACACCTTATGGCTGTTTATCATAGATATAGAGGGTCATCCGGCTGTTTTCAGTACGTTTGTCCGCCGGCGGCAGTTTGGCATCGTAGGTGTCATTTTTATCTGTTACCAGTAGTGCGACCTGCCCTTTTTTGCGGGTTTCCGCCAGCCAGTCAGCGAACGTCGCATCATTCAGCAGCCGGTATTCACTGTCCGGATATTTCAGGCCGTAAGTCAGCTCACCGGAATTATTCAGCAGATAAATATCACCGCGTTTCAGTTCCCAGGCCAGCCCGGCACCGATGCCGACACTGTTACTGACAATAAACGGACTTTTTTCCAGATCAGTCATATTCTGGCGGATAAACGCCTGCGGCAGTTTGGAATCCACGGAACGATCAGGCACCGCGCTGCCGAATGTCAGACTGATCACCAGTGAGCAGGAAGCCGCCCACAGCCAGTGTTTTGCTTTCAGCAGATAACAGAGATACCCGATGATGCCCCAGATAGTAAAGGCGACAATGCCCAGTACCACTTTGGACCATTCATCCGGCTGATAGATTGGTTTTTTCACCAGATAACTGGCAACGATCAGCCCGGCGACCGCCACTGCACCAAAGGTCAGGTTCAGAATACCGTTCGCCTGTAATGCTTTCATCCGGTGTTTACGCACACAGTCAACGCCGTATTTGGCAATCATGACCGCGAGCGGTGCCATCAGCGGCAGCATATAGGTCGGCAGTTTACCTTTGGCAATACTGAACAGCAGGAACGGGGCAACAAACCAGCAGAACAGGAAAAACATCGGCGGATTATTGCGCCGCTCTTTCCAGCCTTTAAACAATGCGCCGGGCAGTAACGCCAGCCACGGCAGGCAACCGAGCAGGATCACCGGGATGTAGTACCAGACCGGCGAGGCGTGCTGGGCATCTTCACCTGAGAAACGCTGGAAGTGCTCCACCACAATGAAATAGCGCCAGTAATCCGGCTCCTGCTGATGAACCGCAATCGCCCACGGCAGGCTGATCAGCACTGCGCAGAAAACCGCCAGCGGGCCGAATTTCAGTAACTCAAGGAAACGCCGCTGGTACAGCATCACCGGCAGCATAGCCACCACCGGGATCGCCAGCGCAAGGAAGCCTTTGGTCATAAAGCCCATACCGCAGGCCAGACCAAGCAGGCACCAGGAGGTTATTCTGGTTTTCACATTTTCGGCTTTCAGTGCCCTGAAGCTGAAGGCCATCGAGGCAATCACCCACATGGCAAACATCGGGTCGAGCACACTGTATGTGCCGACACTGAACACCAGAAACATGGAGACAAAGACCAGCGACGCAACAAATGCCGTGTGACGGTTGCGCCACATCAGGAGGGTCATCCAGTAAACCAGCAGAGTGCTGATAAGGATGCTGAAGACAGAACCTGCACGGACAGCAAAATTGGTATGACCGAAGACCAGCTGGCTGACGTTATTCACCCAGTAACCGGCCACAGGTTTTTCAAAATAACGCAGATCGAGTAATTTGGGAACGACCCAGTCACCCTGTGTCACCATTTCACGGCTGATTTCCGCATACCGGGTTTCATCCGGATGCCAGAGCAGACGATCATTGATCGGGAAAAGGTAAGTTAACACGAAAAAAAGAGCCAGCAGAAAGGCTCCGATTTTACTCGCCCGGTTATTCAGCATGTAATGCTATCCCTCTTGTTGGCAGCCCAGCCACCCTTCCCGGCCGGGGAAATCACCCCGTACCACTTTGCCTGTCGGTAATGTTGATAAATCAGACGGCAGCAGTTCGCTGAGCGGACAAAAGCGGAAATCCTCGTTTTTAATCCGATCCAGCAATGCCTCAAACTGTGCGGCTTTGGACATGCCTTCCACTTCTGTGTGGATAGTATAGACCGGTACGCCCTGATCCCGTCTGATTGCATCGAGGATAAAGTCGTTAAAATCCGCATCAGCCACCTGCGGCCCTACCACTTCATCATAGGTCGGCAGTGTAACAGGAATCTGCACGGTTCCGGTAGTCCCGTCTGCAAGAAGCGGACGAAACGGATGCGTTCCGCGGCAATCACTGTTGTAGGCAAAACCAAATGCCTGTTTGGCTTCAATCACCCGTTCATCCGCGCGCCAGCCCGCCACCGCAGAGCACTGCACCGGCTGCCCGGTAGCCTGTGATAAGGCATCGGTACCCAGACGAATCTGCTCTGTGATTTGTGCCGGTGTCCAGCGGCCGATTTTTGCCTGCCAGCCCTGGTGATCCCACGCATGCAGGCCGACTTCATGACCGGCATCCAGCGTCTGTTTCATCAGGTAACCCAGGTCACGGGCTATTTTCTTACCCGGCCACGCTGTACCGGCCAGCAGAATATCCAGGCCGTATAATGAAGCCGCATTGGAGCGCAGCATTTTCCACAGAAACTTAGGACGCAAAAGGCGCCACAAGTGACGCCCCATATTGTCCGGCCCGACGCTGAAGAAAAAACTGGCTTTAATATCGTGCTGCGCAAATACCTTCAGTAACTGCGGCACACCTTCCAGTGTGCCGCGGTAAGTATCCACGTCAACCCGCAGGCCGACATTTTTCATTACTCGTCGTTCCTCAGCTCTTCAACCGCACCGCGCAGGAAGAAGTCGAGAGTCTCTTCCACAGTCTGGCGGGTATCGATAGTCGGTTTCCAGTCCAGTAAACGCTCAGCGTTTTTGATGCTTGGTTTACGGTGCTCCACGTCCTGGTAACCTTTACCGTAGTAAGTGCTGCTTTCGATTTTACGGAAGCCGGCAAATGGCGGGAAGTTATCACGCAGCGGATGTTTCTCGAAGCAGTCGAGCAGCATTTCTGCCAGTTCGCGGATACTCGCTTCGTTCACCGGGTTACCGATGTTGATGATCTGGCCGTCACACTTGCCGTCACGGTTTTCAATGATGCGGAACAGGGCTTCGATACCGTCATGGATATCAGTAAAGCAGCGTTTCTGCTCACCACCGTCAACCAGTTTAATCGGCGAACCTTCCACCAGGTTCAGGATCAGCTGAGTGATAGCACGGGAGCTGCCGATACGCGCGGAGTTCAGGCTGTCCAGACGCGGCCCCATCCAGTTGAACGGACGGAACAGAGTGAATTTCAGACCTTCTTTCGCACCGTATGCCCAGATAACCCGGTCAAGCAGCTGTTTGGAAACAGAGTAGATCCAGCGCTGTTTGTTAATCGGGCCGACAATCAGGCGTGAATTATCTTCATCAAACTCTTTATCATCACACATACCGTACACTTCAGAGGTGGACGGGAAGATGATCCGTTTGTTGTATTTCGCGCAGTAACGGACAATTTTCAGGTTTTCTTCGAAGTCCAGCTCGAACACGCGCAGCGGGTTACGGGTATACTCGATTGGTGTGGCAATCGCCACCAGCGGCAGAATGACATCACATTTTTTGATGTGATACTCAATCCACTCGGTGTGAATGCTGACATCGCCTTCAATAAAGTGGAAACGCTCGTCACCGATGAAACGATCAATCGCGGAAGAGCTGATATCCATACCATAGATATCGTAGTTGCCGTCTTCCAGCAGACGTTCTGTCAGGTGGTTACCGATGAAACCGTTCACACCCAGGATCAGCACACGCTTACGGCGGGCAACCTGCGCAGTGGCTTTCGGGCCGACGCGGACATCAGTTACGATACCCATTTCCGCTGCCAGACGGGCACCCTGCACATACAGGCCGGATTCCCCCTGGCCGCTGATCACTTCCAGCGCGCCGTTTCCGCAGGCAATCACCAGCGGTTCAGCAGAAATAACGGTTCCCGGACGTTTGCCTTTGTTATCGGCCAGCACGCGGCTGCGCCAGATGATCATTTTGCGCTCACCCAGGAAGGTGAATGCACCAGGATACGGTTCTGTCACCGCACGGACCAGGTTGTGGATCTGTGCAGCCGGCTGATTCCAGTCGATCAGACCATCTTCCGCACAACGGCGGCCGAAGTATGTTGCCTGAGATTCATCCTGAGCGGTGGTTTTATAAGTACCGGCCTCAATCAGCGGTAAAGTTTTGTCCAGCAGTGTTTCTGCGGCTTCACGGACTTTACCGTGAACAATCAGGGAAGTATCGTCACCACCGATAGTGACTTTTTCCTGTGCGACAATATCGCCGGCATCGGCTTTGGCAACCATTTTGTGCAGGGTAACACCGGTTTCGGTTTCACCGTTCAGCACAGCCCAGTTGATTGGTGCGCGGCCGCGGTATTTCGGCAGCAGAGAACCGTGCAGGTTAAATGCGCCTTTCGGTGCCAGCGCCAGAATTTCTTCGCTCAGCATATCGCGGTAGTAGAAAGAGAAAATAACATCCGGTTTCAGTTCACGGATGCGATCCACCCACAGCGGGTGGTTAACGTTTTCAGGGGCATAAACCGGCAATTCCATGTCCGCGCTGACGCGGGCCACCGATGAGAAGAAATGGTTTTCACCCGGGTCGTCCGTATGGGTAAAGACGGCCTGAATATCAAAGCCCGCTTTTTTCAGGGCCTTCAATCCGACACAACCAATATCATGGTAGGCAAATACGATTGCTTTCATTAGTTTTTTTCCTGAGTTTCAGTTTCACTGGTCTCTTTCGCCTGAGCGCCGACCACTTTTTGAATAAAATACCGGGGACGTGCACGAACATCGTTATAAATCCGCCCGATATATTCCCCGAGCAGACCCATTGCCACGAATTGTGCGCCGATAAACATAAATAAGATGGCGAACAGGGTAAACACTCCCTCTGCCGCCCACAGCGCGCCGAAAGCCACGCGCAGAATAATCAGTAACAGCGCCAGCAGGAAACCGGACGCCGCGATGATACTGCCGACAATGCTTAACAGGCGCAGCGGCGCGGTAGTCAGGCAGGTCAGCAGGTCATACATCAGATTGATCAGTTTGAGGAAACTGTATTTTGAGTCCCCGAACTCACGTTCTGCGTGTTTAACATCAATCTCAATCGTTTTACGGGCAAAGGTATTTGCCAGAATAGGAATAAAGGTGCTGCGCTCATGGCACTGTAACATCGCATCGATGATATGACGGCGGTACGCACGCAGCATACAGCCGTAGTCACCCATAGCGCTGCCGGTTGCGGCGATGATCATTTTGTTGATCATTTTTGAGGCGGTTTTGCGGAACCAGGAGTCCTGACGGTTTGCGCGGCGTGTGCCGACCACGTCATAGCCCTCTTCTGCTTTTTCAACCAGACGCGGGATCTCTTCCGGCGGATTCTGTAAATCCGCATCCATGGTGATCACCAGATCACCACCGGCCTGTCTGAAACCCGCCATAATTGCGGAATGCTGGCCGTAGTTACGGTTCAGCAGGACAGCAACCACATGGTTTTCAGGGATCTCTGCCGCCTGCGTCAGCATTTCTGCTGAACGGTCACGGCTGCCGTCATCCACCAGCACAATTTCATACGCCTGCTTCAGCGACTGACAGGCTTTGATTGTACGTTCCAGCAACTGAGGAAGACTCTCTTCCTCGTTGTAAACCGGAATTACCACTGAGACTTTCTTAATTTCGTTAAATGACACTTATTTCTGCTCCGCAAGAATAGCTCTGATTGCGTCTGTCACACGGGTCACATCACTGTCTTTCATATCCGGGAAGAACGGCAGCGAACATAATGTCGCGGTGTTCCACTCCGAATTCGGCAGTGATAATGACGGGTACCGTTCCCGGTAATATTTCTGGGTATGAGCTGCACGGAAATGCAGACCTGTCCCGATATTGACCGCTTTTAACTGCTCCATAAAGGTATCGCGATCGATGCCGCAGACCGCTTTATCCACACGAATCATCAGCAGATGATTGGCATGCAGATGCGGGTAATCCGGCACGGATAACAATTTAACCGGCAGCCCCTCCAGGGCTTCACGGTAAAGCTGTGCCAGGTGTGCGCGGCGTGCGTTCAGTTCGTCCATCCGGCTCAGCTGCACCACCGCAATCGCGGCGTGGATATCTGACAGGTTATATTTGAACCCCGGTTCGACCACTTCTGCCTGCGGTTTGCGGCCCTGCATCTGACGGTCAAACGCATCCACACCCAGCCCGTGGAACTTAAGACAGCGGATACGCTGTGCAAGTTCATCGTTATCTGTAGTAATTAATCCGCCTTCCGCGCAGGTGACGTTTTTAATCGCGTGGAAAGAGAAAATAGCGGTGCCTTTTTCGCCGATCCACTCGTCACGGTAACGGGTACCAACGGCATGTGCGGCATCTTCCAGCAGGAAAATATTGTGTTCCTGCGCAATAGCACGTAAAGCAACCAAATCACAGGGCGCTCCGGCATAATGAACAGGAATGATGACTTTGGTCTTCGGGGTAATCGCCGTACGGACGTCATCCGGCTGAATCATCAGTGTGTCGCGGTCAACATCAATCATCACCGGTACCGCGCCGAGCAGCTCGATCATATTGATGGTGGAAACCCAGGTCTGTGAAGGCGTGATCACTTCATCTCCCGGGCCGACACCCAGTGCCATCAGCGCAACATGCATACCGGCAGTTGCGGATGCCAGAGCAATGGCGTGTTTACAGCCGAAACGCTGACAGAAATCCGCTTCCAGCTGCTGATTTTGCGGGCCGGTAGTGATCCAGCCGGAACGCAGTACTTTTTCAACAGCCGCGATCTCTGACTCGCCGATAGCTGGCCGGGAAAACGGAAGAAACTCAAGCATAAATACAACCTAATAAGAATCGGAAGTGATGATTATATCCTGAATTGATTCAATTGACGCTCAACACCAGGGCTTCGTTTAAACAATTCTTAATCTTTACAGCGACTACATAACAACAAATATATGTGACAGCATAACAAAAATCAGCGCCGTTGTTGATGCCAATCTGTTATTTGCCACTGTGTTTCTTGTATTGGTCTGATACTTTTTATTTCAGACTGAAAAAGTTCGCTCAAAATATCTTCAGTCATAATTATCTGAGTTTCACCGGCGGCAAGTAACTGACCGGCTTTAAGTAACACCACCGCATCGGCATGCAGATAACTGTGGTTTAAATCATGACCGCTGGTAATAATCGTTCCCTGCTGTTCACAAAACCGGGCTATCCATTTATCCAGCATCGCCTGCTGGGTAATATCCAGGTGGTTACGCGGCTCATCCAGTAATAAGTATTTCCCGGACAAGTCATCCGTTGTCCATAATTGCAGAAATATCGCCGCTATTTTCACCCGCTGCCATTCACCGCCGGATAATTGCGTCAGCATACGCGGCAGTAACAGCTCCAGCTGAAAATCGCCGCACAACTGATAAATAAGCTGTGTATTTTCCTGCACCGCCGGCATATAGAGCTGCAGATACTGAAACACCGTCATCACCGGGACACAATCGGTGGTTTGGGTCAGATACGCACGGAACTGTGCCTGCTGCCGTTTGGGGATCGATTTTAAATCCGTACCGCGGTAGCGGATCTGACCCTCATAGCGCACAGCATCCGCCAGTGCCGCCAGAAGTGTACTTTTTCCGGAGCCGTTCGGTCCCAGCAGATGGATTTGCTGTCCGGCAAAAAATTGCAGGGCATCACAGGAGAGACGGCGGCCGATGCGGATCCCGCTGACATCAAGTAACAGATTTTCCATCAGCGGCGCCCTCCGTGATGCCGGGTCAGCAGATAAATAAAGGCTGGCGCGCCGATGGTTGCAGTCACCACACCGATCGGAATTTCGGCATTGGATAAAATCAGCCGTGAGCATAAATCCGCCAGCAACAGACTGACAGCGCCGAATAATGCACACGCGGGTAATAATGTCCGGTGATCGGTAATACCCATCAGCCGCAGCATATGCGGGATAATCAGCCCGATAAAGCTGATAGCGCCGGCCACCGCCACACTCAGGCCAATCAGCAACCCGACGGCAATAATAAACACATTGCGCCAGCGGTGTGCCGATACCCCGAGCTGCTGGGCATTAACCTCGCCCAGTGCAAGATAGTTAAGCACCGGTGCCTGCCACAGCAGCCACACGGCCACCACCGCTATCGCTGCCAGCAGCGGACTGAGCCGCCAGTCCGCCCCGGAAAAACTTCCCATCATCCAGTACATCAGCTGACGTAAATCCAGACTGGTGCTGAAATACACCATCCAGGTCATAAATGCGCCGCAGATAACCCCGAGAGCCACCCCGACCAGCAGCAGCTGGCTGTTACTCAGCCGCCGGAAATGGGCAAACCAGAGTAAAATCAGTGTCAGCAGTGTCGCCCCGATCACCGCCCCGCCCCCCAGCACCCACAGCGGCGGCATGCCTTTGAAAAACAGGACGATAAAGACAACAAACACCCCGGCACCGTTACTCACGCCGAGCAGCCCCGGTTCCGCCAGCGGGTTTTCAAAAATGGCCTGCATCACCGCACCGGCCATTGCCAGCCCGGCCCCCACCGCAATCACCGCCAGCACACGCGGGAAACGCAGATCCCAGACAAATAACTGTGCGGTTTCAGATAACCACTGGTCCGGTAAAATCCACATCTCACCGGCGCACAGTGCAACGGCGATCATTATCAGCAAGGTAACGGAAAGAAGGATTATGCGCTGTACATCCCGCTTTTTCCGCGTCTGTACCAGCTTCGTGATGGGGTTGTGAATATGCATGAGATCCCTGTCATTGTTCAAGACGGGAGGCAGTATACCTGAGTCAGAGTGATGTTAATGTCTGACAAACCACAGAAAAGAAAACGACCTCATAAGAGGTCGTTTCAGGTCTTACTCTTTCGGTGTCGATTTTTCGACCTTGGCTTTCAGTTTCTGCCCCGGACGGAAAGTGACAACACGACGGGCTGTGATAGGAATATCTTCACCCGTTTTCGGGTTACGGCCCGGACGCTGATTCTTGTCCCGCAGATCAAAGTTTCCGAAACCGGATAATTTTACCTGCTCACCATTCTCAAGAGAACGGCGTACCTCTTCAAAAAACAGTTCAACCAGGTCCTTCGCATCGCGTTTGCTCAGGTCCAGTTTTTCCGACAGATTTTCTGACATTTCAGCTTTAGTAAGCGCCATAGGTTTAGTCCCTCAAGGATGCTTTAAATCGCTGTTGCAACGCGGCAACGCATTTGTTTACGGTTGCTGCAATTTCATCTTCTTCAAGTGTACGCTCTGTATCCTGTAAGGTCAGACTGATCGCCAGACTCTTATAACCCTCAGCAACACCCTTACCACAGTACACGTCAAATAAGTTTATGCCAACTAACTGATTTACGCCAACTTTTTTACATTCGTTCAGAATGTCTTGTGCAGCGACGTTTTCCGGCACAACGATGGCGATATCCCGGCGGTTCGCAGGGAAGCGTGAAATTGCTTCAGCCTCAGGAATAATACGGTTTGTCAGTGCGTCCCAGCGGATTTCAAAGACAACCGTACGGCCGTTGAGATCCAGTTTTTTCTCCAGTTCCGGATGAACAACACCGATATAACCAATATGCTCATCTTCCAGATAAATCTCAGCACCTTGTCCCGGATGGAGGGCCGGATTTGTCGTTGCTTTAAACGATACACGATCTAATTTGCCAGTCAATTCCAAAATGGCTTCCAGATCACCTTTTAAATCATAAAAATCAACGACCTGTTTTTCCGATGACCAGTGTTCTTCATTACGGTTACCGGCGATAACGCCTGCCAGCATGGTTTCCTGACGGATCCCGAGGTCTGCGGCCGCATCCGGCACAAAGCGCAGACCGGATTCAAACAGGCGGACACGGCTCTGCTGACGGTTCTGGTTATACACAACAGTGCTTAACAGGCCGGTCAGCAATGACAGACGCATGGCTGACATATCCGCAGAAATCGGGTTCGGCAGAATAATCGCGTCCTGGCCCGGGTGCAGCAGGGTCTGAATTTTCGGGTCGACGAAACTGTAGGTAATCGCTTCCTGGAAGCCACGGTCAACCAGCAGTGTTTTCACACGCTTAAGCGGCAGATGTGCTTCGTGACGTGAAGTCATAATAAGGTCAGCGCGCAGCGGAACATCCGGGATATTGTTGTAGCCGTAAATACGGGCCACTTCTTCCACCAGATCTTCCTCAATTTCCATGTCGAAACGCCATGACGGCGCAGTCACCAGCCACTGATCCTGAGAAATTTTCACATCGCAGCCCAGGCGGGTCAGAATATCCGTTACCTGCGCATCATCCACAAAATGGCCGATCAGACGGTCAAGCTTGCTACGGGTCAGTGTAATCGTTGCCGCTTTCGGTAAATCTGCTTCAGAAACCACTTCAATGATTTCGCCCGGCTCACCGCCGCAGATATCCAGAATCAGACGGGTGGTACGCTCAGCCGCGATACGCTGTAACTGCGGATCCACGCCGCGCTCAAAACGGTGTGAAGCATCGGTATGCAGACCATACTGACGTGCACGGCCGGTGATAGCCAGCGGGTTAAAGAATGCGGTTTCCAGCAGGATATTTTTAGTGGTGTCAGACACACCGGAGTGCTCGCCGCCGAAAATACCGGCCATACCCAGCGCACCACGGCGATCTGCAATCACCAGAATGTTATCTGTCAGTGTGACTTCGTTGCCGTCCAGCAGCGTCAGTTTCTCACCCTGCTCTGCCATGCGGACAATCAGCTCACCCTCAAGGGTATCCAGATCATAAGCATGCTGCGGCTGACCCAGCTCCAGCAGGACGTAGTTGGTGATATCCACGACCGGATCGATAGAGCGGATGCCGCCGCGGCGCAGTTTTTCCACCATCCACAGCGGAGTTTTTGCTGTCACATCGACGTTTTTAATCACACGTCCGGTAAAACGCGGACACGCCTGCGGCGCATCAACACGGATAGGGAACGTGTCCTGATGGACAGCGGCGACCGGAGACATATCCGGAGCCTGATAATCCATCTTATTGAGAACCGCCACATCACGGGCCACACCACGGATGCTCAGGCAGTCCGCACGGTTTGGTGTGATGCTGATTTCAATCGCGGTATCATCCAGCTTCATATAGTCGCGCAGATCGGTACCGATTGGCGCATCTGCCGGTAATTCAATAATACCGCTGTGGTCAGCGCTGATACCCAGCTCAGAGAATGAGCAGAGCATACCTTCTGACGGCTCGCCGCGCAGTTTGGCAGCTTTGATTTTAAAATCGCCCGGTAAGACCGCACCGACTGTCGCAACAGCCACACGCAGCCCCTGACGGCAGTTTGGTGCGCCGCAGACGATATCGAGCAGACGGTCTCCGCCGGTATTCACTTTTGTCACGCGCAGTTTATCGGCGTTCGGGTGCTGTCCGCACTCAACCACTTCCCCGATAACCACACCGTTAAACTGACCGGCAACGGCTTCTGTGCCGTCCACTTCCAGGCCGGCCATGGTAATCTGATCAGATAACGCGTCGCTGCTGACAGCCGGGTTTACCCATTCGCGTAACCAGAGTTCACTGAATTTCATGAGAGTATCCCGCCTTATTTGAATTGCTTGAGGAAACGAAGGTCATTTTCGAAGAATGCGCGTAAATCGCTCACGCCGTAGCGCAGCATAGTCAGGCGCTCCATCCCCATACCAAAGGCGAAACCGGAGTAAATGTCCGGGTCAATACCGACATTGCGCAGCACATTCGGATGCACCATCCCGCAGCCCAGCACTTCCAGCCATTTGCCGTTTTTACCCATCACATCCACTTCCGCTGACGGTTCAGTGAACGGGAAGTAGGACGGACGGAAACGTACCTGCACTTCTTCTTCAAAGAAATGATTCAGGAAATCATGCAGTGTGCCTTTAAGATTGGTGAAACTGATATCAGTATCCACAATCAGACCTTCTGTCTGATGGAACATCGGGGTGTGAGTCTGGTCGTAGTCATTACGGTAAACACGGCCCGGCGCAATAATGCGGATTGGCGGCTGTTTATCTTTCATGGTACGGATCTGCACGCCGGAGGTCTGCGTACGCAGCAGACGTTTGGCATCAAACCAGAAGGTATCGTGGTCAGCACGCGCCGGATGGTGTGCCGGAATATTCAGTGCGTCAAAGTTATGATAGTCGTCTTCGATTTCAGGGCCGGATTCAACAGAAAAGCCCAGTTCGCCGAAAAAGGTTTCGATACGCTCAATGGTACGGGTGACCGGATGCAGACCGCCATTTTCCATGCGGCGTCCCGGCAGAGAGACATCAATCCGCTCTCCAGCCAGACGGGCATTCAGCGCCGCAGATTCCAGAGAATCTTTACGGGCATTCAGTGCGGTCTGAACTTCCTGTTTGGCTTCGTTAATCACTGCACCCGCAGCAGGACGATCTTCCGGCGGCAGATCCCGCAGCGATTGCATCTGTAAGGTTAAATGCCCTTTCTTACCCAGGTATTCAACACGTACCGATTCCAGCGCTGCAACATCCTTTGCCTCTTCGACGGCTGCTTTTGCCTGAGCAACCAGTTCAGCGAGATGTGGCATGTTTTCCTATTCCTCTGACCCTGTGGTCTTCAATTATGACGACGGTGCTGCCGGACGTGATTATCTCACCCGTTCCGGCAAGCCCCTGAAACAAAAAAGCCTCCAAACAGGAGGCTTACGGCGTTACTTTTCGTTTCTTTTTTACGCGCAAAGCCCCCTGAGTTCAGGCGCTAAAGTAAAAAAAGAAGCGGAAAGAAACGATATTATTCATTTTCTCAACTATTTATCAGTTAACCGGATGTATTTTGTCATATTACGCGAAAAACATGCGGATATACAATGACAAATTATTCATTCCGCAGATTTTTTCTGCCGGATAGCAAAAGAGGGAGCAAGCTCCCTCTTCTGTCTGAACAATTACGCCAGAGCGCCTTTTGCTTTTTCGACCAGCGCAGTAAATGCGGCTTTATCGAATACAGCGATATCGGCTAAGATCTTACGATCGATTTCGATGGATGCCTTTTTCAGACCGTTGATGAAACGGCTGTAAGACAGACCATTCTGACGAGCTGCTGCGTTGATACGTGCAATCCACAGCTGACGGAACTGACGCTTACGCTGACGACGGTCACGGTAAGCATACTGGCCAGCTTTGATTACTGCCTGGAAGGCAACACGATAAACGCGCGAACGGGCACCGTAGTAACCTTTCGCTTGTTTCAGAATTTTTTTGTGACGTGCGCGAGCAATGACACCACGTTTTACACGAGCCATACTAATCTCCTAAAGTCGTAAACTTTGCTAAAAAACTTGCTTATGCGTATGGCAGGCAAGCGACAACTAAACCCAGATCCCCTTTGGAGACCATACCTTTCGGACGTAAATGACGTTTACGCTTAGTTGATTTTTTAGTCAGGATATGACGGAGGTTAGCATGCTTACGCTTGAAACCACCTTTAGCGGTTTTTTTGAAACGCTTAGCTGCACCACGTACAGTTTTAATCTTTGGCATTTTTATTTCCACTTCGCATTGTTAAACAACGAATTAATCCGGCGAATAAAAGCCGGGGTTGCCCCCGGCATTTATTACTTGGATTGCCGGACTATTTCTTCTTAGGAGCGAGCACCATGATCATCTGGCGACCTTCGATCTTCGACGGGAAGGATTCGACGGAAGCTAATTCACTCAGATCGTCTTTGATGCGGTTAAGCACTTCAATACCAATCTGCTGGTGCGCCATTTCACGACCACGGAACCGCAGTGTGATTTTGGCTTTATCGCCATCTTCAAGAAAACGAACCAGGTTGCGTAGTTTGACCTGATAGTCGCCTTCATCTGTGCCAGGACGGAATTTGATTTCCTTAACCTGAATAACTTTTTGTTTCTTCTTCTGCTCTTTAGCCGATTTGCTTTTCTCGTAGAGGAATTTGCCGTAATCCATGATACGGCAAACGGGCGGTTCGGCATTAGGGCTGATTTCAACTAAATCAACCCCGGCTTCCTCGGCTTTCTCAAGAGCTTCTCTCAGGCTGACAACACCAAGCTGCTCGCCTTCAAGACCAGTTAAACGAACTTCATTGACACGGATTTCCGTATTGATACGGTTCGGACGTGCTGTTTGAATTCTTTTTCCGCCTTTAATACCTTATTCCTCCGGTTGTTCTTCAAGTCTGCGACTGCGAATTTCTTCAAGCAGTGCGTCTTTAAATTCGCTCACGTTTATGCTGCCAAGATCGTTGCCGCGGCGGGTACGAACAGACACTTCGCCTGTTTCCATCTCTTTATCACCGCAGACCAGCATATACGGAACACGACGTAGCGTGTGTTCGCGAATTTTAAAGCCAATCTTCTCATTTCTCAAGTCTGCTTTTGCACGAATTCCGGCATCCTGCAGTTCTTTGACGACTTTCTGGACATAATCGGCCTGAGAATCAGTGATGTTCATCACCACTACCTGGTTAGGCGCTAACCATGTCGGGAAGAAACCGGCAGTTTCTTCAGTCAGGATACCAATGAAGCGCTCCATCGAGCCTAAGATCGCGCGGTGAATCATCACCGGGGTCACGCGTTCATTGTTTTCGGCAACATAAGTTGCCCCCAGACGAGCCGGCAGAGAGAAATCGAGCTGCACTGTACCACATTGCCATGCACGATCCAAACAATCATACAAAGTAAATTCAATTTTCGGCCCGTAGAAGGCACCTTCGCCCGGCAGATATTCGAATTCGATGTTGTTTTCTTTCAGTGCACTTGCCAGGTCAGCTTCGGCTTTGTCCCACTGGACATCAGAACCGATGCGTTTTTCCGGACGGGTCGACAGTTTAACCACAATCTTTTTAAAGCCGAAAGTGGAGTACATGTCATAGACCATACGGATACAGGAACTGACTTCGTCCATTACCTGCTCTTCGGTACAGAAGATGTGCGCATCATCCTGAGTAAAGCCGCGGACACGCATCAGACCGTGCAGTGCACCGGAAGATTCGTTACGGTGGCAGCTGCCGAACTCCGCCATACGCAGCGGCAGGTCACGGTAAGAACGCAGACCCTGGTTGAAGATCTGAATGTGACCCGGACAGTTCATCGGCTTAATGCAGTATTCACGGTTCTCAGAAGAAGTTGTGAACATGTGCTCTTTGTAGTTTTCCCAGTGTCCTGTTTTTTCCCACAGAACGCGGTCCATCATAAACGGACCTTTCACTTCCTGGTAATCATACTCTTTCAGTTTCACACGGACGAACACTTCCAGCTCACGGAAAATTGTCCAGCCGTCGTTATGCCAGAACGCCATACCCGGCGCTTCTTCCTGCATATGATACAGGTCAAGCTGCTTACCGATTTTACGGTGGTCACGTTTTGCGGCTTCTTCCAGGCGCTGCAGATAAGCGGCTAACTGCTTCTTATCGCCCCACGCGGTGCCGTAAATACGCTGCAGCATTTTGTTTTCGCTGTCGCCGCGCCAGTAGGCACCGGCCACTTTCTGCAATTTGAAGTTATGGCAGAAGCGCATATTCGGTACGTGCGGACCACGGCACATATCAACATATTCTTCATGGAAATACAGCGCAGGATGCTCATCCTGACCGATATTTTCGTCCAGAATTTCAACCTTGTAATCTTCGCCGCGGGAAACAAACGTCTCGCGGGCCTCGCCCCATGTGACGCGTTTTTTAACGACGTCATAATCTTTTTTGGCGAGTTCCATCATCCGCTGTTCGAGTTTCTCGAGGTCTTCCTGGGTCAGTGACTCATCAAGATCAACGTCATAATAGAAACCGTTATCGATTACCGGACCAATCGCCATGCGGGTGTTCGGCCATAATTGTTTGATGGCATGACCTAACAGGTGAGCACAGGAGTGACGGATAATTTCCAGTCCTTCCTCGTCTTTGGCGGTGATAATGGCTAAATTTGCATCGTGTTCAATCATGTCGCAGGCATCGACCAGCGTACCGTTGACACGACCCGCGATACAGGCTTTCGCCAGACCGGCACCGATATCATTCGCAACATCAAGGACAGAAACAGGATGGTTAAACTGGCGCTGACTGCCGTCAGGAAGAGTAATTACAGGCATTTTTAAATCCTTATCTACAGTGGTGACCCATACGTAAGATCACATATAGAAATCTCATTTATTTGATTTTCAGTACGTTACCGGCAATTTCTTGCGTACATTGCAAGCCGGGTCACACCTGCGGATCATAATCTGCCGGGCGCCCTTGCCGGAACTCAAAATCCATACTAGCACAGCAAATAAGGATTAATAGATTTATGTGACCAGGTATCTGAAAAAGTGTGCCGTGTCACAAAGAATGCAGGAATTATTAACATTTCCTTTTTAAAACAGTGCCTGCGGCGGATTTTAAATCATTTTTTTGTACTGTCAGAATCCGCCGCAGGCCGTTTTCAGGGAAGAACCAGATTATCTTCAGGTAATGAATCAAATGATTTCAGTTCATTTTTAAAATTCACCACACTCTTTTGGCCGGCACATTGCGTATCCCGCAACCAGTCACAATGATTATCCAGCCTAGCCTCTTTTATGCCCATCCACTGACTCAGCAGCGGCAACATCGATAATCCGCTGCGGAAATGTGTTATACGGTTTTGTGACTGTGCATCAAACGCAGTAATAAAGAACGGCACCTGAAAATTTTGTTTCATGCTGTCGCCGTGTGTCAGATTGGTATTCTCAGTGCCCTTATCCGTAAACAGCAGACCGTGGTCAGAGAAGTAAGCCATTGTCCAGCGCTGATGCTCCTGCCCTGCCATCGCGGCAATATCGGACAGTAATTTATCGGTATTCTCAATACTTTTGATATAGCAGGAAATATTACGGGAACCGATAAATTTATCGAAATTTTCAGTCAGTCTTCCGCAGGGTTGCGGATGAGAGCCGATTAAATGCACCACAATCAGTTTTTTACCGTTCTTCTCTGCCAGCGCATCGCGGACGAACGGCAGCAGCATTTCATCCGGCCCTCCTTTATCTGAACGGTTCGGGGCGAGAAAATGATAAAAACCCGCTTTTTTCCCCATGACCCCCACCGGAGAATCATAAATGCCTTTCATATGCTGATTTGAAATCCAATATGTATGAAAGCCGGCTTTATTCGCCAGTGCGACAAGGTTATCACTCAGGTTTGTCACATTCCCTTCACGGACCGCAAGTGCATTTGTCAGAGACAGCGTGGTGGAGCCGGACGCAGAAATATAGTTATCGAAAAACAGGCCGTTGCGGCTGCTCATCCACGGTGTATTCGGGTGTAATTCAAAACCGAATGCATGCATAAAATCTTTGCGGACACTTTCACCGATGACAAGAATATAAGTGTCATAACCAGTCTCTGTGACCTGCGGATTCCAGTGATCACTGGTTTCAATAACCTTGGCATAACGCAGATTATCTTTGCGGATTTGCACATAGCTTTCATAACTGTCACGGAAAAAACGGATTTCCGGCAAACCTGACTTAAATACCGAGACAAATCCTTCCGATTTTCCCTGAATATAATCTTTTGAGGATGACCAGAATGCGGTAATAAAAAAGACGGTAAACAGTACGATTCGCTGATGACGTTTTTTCAGCGGCTTCATCAGCAGCGCACAACCTGCAGATACCAGCAGTCCGGCAAGATACAGATAGGTTTTGAACGGCAGCCCGGCAATATATTCCAGGGATTCACCGTTATCCGTATACATCAGTGAACCAACCGCATTCACATCGGGATAACCGTAATTAATTCCCACCGCCCCGTAAATAAGGCCCAAAAGTAAATATATTGTCAGCAGCAGAACATACAGCACCCGGCTGAATGACAGGCAGAATGTAAACAGCGCCGCCGCACTGAGAACATAAATGAACTTATATTCATAACCAAAACTTAAATGCAGAACCGACAGAAACAGAAAGAGTCCGGCTGTCGCAATAAAAATCCGTAACATACGTGTTGTCATCATACCCGGCAATTTTAATTATCAGTACAGAGAAAGTCCCGCATTATAACGGGACTTTCCTCCGGGGACGACCGCTTTGTAACAATCACAGCCCTCAATTATTCACACCACAGAACTACCAGGTAAAACATTGATACAATTTATCATTGTTAATTCACCAATTGTAAAATGTTGTCCGTTATACTCCGTCCGTAGTAGAGATAAGTGAACTTTTGGTATTTCTCTTGCCCTGATCCTGAATCAGGGCTTTTTTTTTCATTTTTTCCGCACAACACGCAATTCCTCACACTCCCCCATTCTTTTCTTCATTATTAATGATGCAGGTCGTATGCTTTTTATACACAGGAAACGGGCGTGCCATGTAAAAAGGTCAGACGGATTTTTTGCAGCGGGGAAATTCAGCGGGACAATGTCCGCTGCAGATCCACACTGCGGCGCAGTATCTGCAACGGAGAAAGAGTTCAGGAAGGGAAAATCAGAGAGTCAGTCGGCCATCGCCAGCGCGCGGTACGCGTTTTTCACTTTCCACAGATAACGGGGAGCCTGTGATGCAGGGTGTTTGCTCTGCACATGCTCATAAAACTCATCGGCTGACAGCGCGTTAATTTTTTCAATCGCCAGTGCCCGGTTGTTATCAAACGTACGCAGCAATGCGCCGGCGCCGTTAACATAAGAGACAATCGTTGCGTAATTAAGGGTTTGCGGGTCGGTAATACCGGCCAGATGCTGGTCACGGATAATCCGGATGTAGGTGGTACCGATGTCGATATTGGTTTGCGGATCCAGCAGTTCACGGGTGCTCGGTTCGCCGTTGCGGCCTTTCACACGATAGGCATCGCGTCCGGCGGTTGAGGCTTTAATCTGCATCAGACCCACAGCATTGGATTTGCTGATCACATCCGGCCGGTAAGAGGATTCCACCTCAATAATGGCGCGGATCAATGTTTCATCGACTTCATAACGGTTGGATGCCTGGCGGATAAACTGATCAAACGGAGTGGCCGGATAGACACCACTGCCCTTTACCGGATAGGCGGAATAATCACCGATGCCGGACGATGGCGCCGTTATCCAGCCGCCGGAACCGGTACGGGACTGTTTGCTGCTTCCTGAGCAGCCCGCCAACAATAATGCTAATGCAATCACACTAACGGTTTTTTTCACTCTGTTACCCTTTATCCGGCATTCTGACGAAGCTAAGAATACTGAAAACACACATAAACCAAAAGGAGTTTACTTAACTTTTACATTTTATGTGATTCATAGCATAGTGTGAATCGATCGTACTGAATGTTATAAAGATATTACGGAAGTGCTTGACAACAATAAATGATATTGATAATCATTATCAATAACGATATCCTTAGTGATTGTCACACTTTAACCAGGCAGGCTGATAAAATGAACAAAAAACAAAATACGTTTTCCCTTCCGTCCCTGACACAGATATTCCGCCATGCTGTGCTGCTGCTTACCCTGTGCGCGGTCGGCGGGTATGCCGCTGCGGCGGAGAAAAAATTTAAGGTCGTAACCACCTTCACCATTATTCAGGATATGGCGCAGAATGTGGCCGGTGATGCCGCTGTTGTGGAATCCATCACCAAACCCGGTGCCGAAATCCATGACTACCAGCCAACCCCGAAAGACATTATGCGGGCGCAGGATGCGGATCTTATCCTGTGGAACGGCCTGAATCTGGAGCGCTGGTTTGAGCGCTTCTTTGAAAATTTACAGGATGTCCCGGCGGTTGTCATTACCGAAGGTATTACCCCTAATTCCATCCGTGGCGGCGCCTATAACGGTAACCCGAACCCGCATGCCTGGATGTCCCCGACCAATGCCCTGATGTACATCGAAAATATCCGGGCTGCGCTGGTAAAACATGACCCGGCGAATGCGGAAACCTACAATAAAAATGCGGCTGAGTATGCCGCGAAGATAAAAGCACTTGATGCCCCGCTCCGTGCCCGTCTGGCCAATATCCCGGAAAATCAGCGCTGGCTGGCGACCAGTGAAGGCGCATTCAGTTATCTGGCCAATGACTACGGTTTTCAGGAAGTATACCTGTGGCCGATTAACGCAGAAGAGCAAGGTACACCGCAACAGGTCCGCCACATGATTGATACCGTCCGCGAATATAAAATTCCGGTTGTATTCAGCGAAAGCACCATTTCCGACAAACCGGCTAAACAGGTCGCCAAAGAAACCGGTGCAGAGTACGGCGGCGTACTGTATGTGGACTCCCTGTCTGCCGCTGACGGCCCTGTTCCGACCTATATTGATCTGCTCAATACCACTGTAGATACTATCGCCAAAGGATTTCATCAATGAGTGATCAATTCAGCAAACCACAGCTGGTTGTCGATAACGCCACTGTCACTTATAACAACGGCCATACCGCGATTTTTGATGCCAGTTTCAGCATAGAGGGCGGCTCTATCTGCGCCCTCGTCGGTATTAACGGCAGCGGTAAATCCACCCTGTTTAAAACTATTATGGGGCTGGTCACACCGACACAGGGCCGGGTGACACTGAATGATGAACCGGTGCGTGCTGCGCTGAAAAAGAATGTGATTGCCTATGTCCCGCAGACAGAAGAAGTGGACTGGAACTTTCCTGTTCTGGTCTCTGATGTGGTGATGATGGGCCGTTACGGAAAAATGGGTTTTCTGCGCATTCCCGGTAAAGAGGACAAAAAAGCTGTCGCCGATGCACTGGAACGTGTCGGCCTTACCGGGCTGGGTCACCGTCAGATAGGCGAACTTTCCGGCGGTCAGAAAAAGCGCGTGTTCCTGGCCCGTGCCCTGGCACAGAACGGCAAAGTATTGTTGCTGGATGAGCCTTTTACCGGCGTGGATGTCAAAACAGAGAATGCCATTATCGATTTATTGCGCTCACTGCGCGAAGAGGGGCATCTGGTACTGGTCTCCACCCATAACCTCGGCAGTGTGCCGGAATTCTGTGACCATGTGATTCTGATAAACCGTACTGTGCTCGACAGCGGCCCGACCGCCACCACGTTTACCCAGAAAAACCTGGAAAAAACCTTCGGCGGTGTGCTGCGTCATATCAATCTGTCCGGGCCGGATCTGCATGACGACGATGACCCGCGTTCACTGACTGTTATTACAGATGATGAACGCGCCGCTGTCTTCTACGGCCATCAGGACAATCTGACGGTGAAAACCGGCAGTAAGGAAGAGCAGCCATGACAGAGCTGTTACTTCAGCCGTTTGAATACAACTATATGGTGAAAGCCATCTGGGTGAGCGGTATTGTGGGCGCGGTGTGTGCCTTTCTGTCCGCTTACCTGATGCTCAAGGGCTGGTCACTGATGGGAGATGCCCTCTCCCACTCTGTGGTTCCCGGTGTGGCGGGGGCTTACGCTCTCGGTTTCCCCTACTCTGTCGGTGCGTTCTTCACCGGGATGCTCGCTGCCCTTTCCATGACCTTTGTCCGGCATCTGACCCGCCTGCGGGAAGATGCGGTGATCGGGTTTATATTTTCCACCTTCTTTGCCGCCGGTCTGCTGATCGTTTCCCTGAACCCGACCTCTGTGAATGTACAGACCATTATTATGGGGAATATCCTCGGGATTGCCGATGAAGACATGCTGCAGGTGGAAATTATTATTGCTGTTTCTTTCCTCGTGCTGATGTTCATCTGGAAAGATCTGCTGGTGGTTTTCTTTGATGAAACCCATGCCCGCTCAATCGGCCTGAACCCGCTGGCACTGAAAATTATTTTCTTTACCCTGCTCAGTGCCTGTACTGTCGCGGCACTCCAGACAGTCGGGGCGATTCTGGTGATTGCGATGGTAATTACCCCGGGAGCCACCGCCTATCTGTTAACTGATCAGTTTAAAAAACTTCTGGTTATCGCGGTTGTATTAGGAGCGGTCACCAGCAGTGCCGGCGCCTACATCAGTTATTTCCTGAACGGCGCGACCGGCGGCATGATTGTGACCTTACAGACTATTGTTTTCCTGATTGCCTTCTTCTTCGCACCAAAACACGGCATGCTTTCTGCCCGCCGCCGTGCCCGCCGTGAATCAGCAAAACTGCGTCAGGAGGCAAACTCATGAGTGATTTTCTGACCTCTCTGTTTATTGACCCGTTTGCCTTTCCGTTTATGCAGCGGGCTATGTTTGCTGCTATTCTGACCGGCGCGGTCTGTGCCGTTCTCTCCTGCTTTCTGGTGCTCAAAGGCTGGTCGCTGATGGGGGATGCCATTTCCCATGCGGTATTGCCGGGTATTGTGCTGGCCTTTGTGATGGGCATTCCGCTGATTATCGGTGCGTTTGTATCAGGGCTTTTCTGTGCTTTTGCCACCGGTTACCTTAAAGAACACAGCCGGATCAAAGAAGATACCGTGATGGGGATTGTGTTCTCCGGTATGTTTGCCCTCGGTCTGGTGCTGTTTACCCGTATTGATACCGAACAACACCTGACCCACATTCTGTTTGGTAACATCCTCGGGATCACGCAGGCTGAACTGCGTCAGACCCTGATTATCGCGGGGCTGACCATGGTGGTACTGATGGTGAAATACAAAGATTTCATGCTGTACTGCTTTGATCCCAACCAGGCACGGGTTATCGGACTGCCGGTCCGCATGCTGCACTACGGGCTGTTATCTCTGCTGGCACTGACCATCGTCGCCTCTCTCCAGGCGGTCGGGATCATTCTGGTAATCGCTATGCTTATTTCTCCGGGTATCATCGCCTTCCTGCTGTGCCGCAGCTTCGGCAAAATGATCCTGGTGGCGATTCTGGTCTCTGTCAGCTCCAGCTATATCGGCACTGTCGTCAGCTTCCATATCGACGGCGCCACCGGTGCCTGTATTGTCCTGGTTCAGGCACTCTATTTTGTGCTGGCACTGATTTATAACCAGCTGCGGTTATCCGCCCTCAAACGCCGCAGACAGGTTGCCTGACCTTCTGTTCACGGGGGATATTCTGTCACCGGGATATCCCCCGCTTCCGGACTCTTCCGAAACAGCCATCCGTTTTTGTCCTTTTCTGTATTTCCCTGCTCTTACTGTGTAATTTGTGTGAGATGTCCGCTTTTTTCTTTTATTTTCCGGCGGTAAGATAGACTGACTGATAGACGGCTTAGTGAGGTGGCTCATGTGGCAGGCAGCAGGACGTATACTCAGTGAACATTTCGGCGAACACTCGTTCTCTGACAAGAAACAACTCGATGGCGGTGAAATCCACCGTTCCCGGAGTGCCCGTTACGGCGATCATCCGGTTTTTATCAAATATAACCGGCGTGACATGTTGCAGGTATTCAAAACCGAGGCGGAGCAGCTTGATGCTCTCAGCCGCAGCCGTACACTGACAACCCCCGCCGTTTATGGTGTCGGGTCGACAAAAGAGTTCAGCTTCCTGATTATGGAATATCTGCCGCTGAAGCCTTTTGATTCCCATTCCGCCTATATGTTCGGGCAGCAGCTGGCGCGTCTGCACCAGTGGCATGAACAGCCCCGTTACGGTTTCGATGAAGATAACCTGCTGGGTACCAATCCCCAGCCGAATGCCTGGGATAAAAAATGGGCTTCTTTCTTTGCTGAAAAACGGATTGGCTGGCAGTTACAGCTGGCGAAAGAAAAAGGTATCATCTTCGGCGATATTGACAGCATTATCCGGCGTGTACAGCAAAAGCTGTCTGACCACCAGCCGCAGCCATCCCTGCTCCACGGCGATCTGTGGCCGTCAAACTGTGCGGCGGTGGCTGACGGCGGAACAGTCGCGTTTGACCCGGCGTGTTACTGGGGTGATCGTGAGTGTGATCTGGCGATGCTCTCTTTTTTCCCTGAGCTGCCGATGCAAATCCTCGACGGCTATCAGCAGGTCTGGCCGCTGGAAAGTGGTTTCTTAGAGCGCCAGCCGCTCTATCAGCTCTATTATCAGCTTCACCGCAGTCATTTGTTTGGCGATCGTTATTATCAGAGTGCGCAGACGATTATTGACGATATTCTCGCTGGTTAATCCCTGTCTTACAGACAAAAAAATACCCCGTCAGAGACTCTGCGGGGTATTTTTTATTCAGGCTGTTCTGCTTACCAGTTAAGGAACTTAATTAAGAACCACGCAATTGCGCCGATAAATACCGGCAGCACGTACAGCACAAAAATTTGCCGGAAAATAGTGTGATTCGGAATACGTATTTTGGCGATTAAATCCGCCGGTGTTTTTCCGCTCTCTCTGGCATTTTCAATAATGGCCTGATCTTCAATATTCTCGCGGATAAATTTTACCTGCCGGGACATACGGATACCGGATGCACTCAGCGCCAGCCCCACAAACATCAGGATATAAATCAGTAAAAAACTCAGATTGTGACCTTCAAAACCGAGTAATTTATCCGGTATAGGGGAGTTATTCCAGAATGTGTTCAGGAACGGTGTATTCACACGGATCATTTCCGTCACCACATTGATAAAATCCCCGATAACGGCATTAATTTTATCACTGCCGGTACTCTGCTGATGAGCCAGTTTCAGTAACGAAACAATGGTTGAGATCAGGGCCGGAATAAAAACCACCCAGCCTGCCACCCGTTTAAATACAGCAACCCAGCGTGCCTGTTGCAGCGTCATGCGCTTTCCTCATTTGATTTTTTCCCTGTAATCATAGCGCAGAAATCAGGAGAAGATCATTATCATTATTCCGGACTTTTTTACCCCGTAAATTATTAAGTCACTTAATGAACTCTCTGCCCCGGCTTGTTACAATCAGAGAATGTTTTAATTCATTGCAGGATCTCAGGAGCTACACTATGTCCCACACCTTACCGGTACAGGCCGCTGTTTTTGATATGGATGGTTTACTGATTGACTCCGAGCCATTCTGGCTTCAGAGCGAAAATCAGGTTTTCAGCAGCATCGGCCTGGATATGTCACTGCGGGATAAGCTGCCCGATTTGCTGGGTCTGCGTATCGACCAGGTCGTGGAGCTGTGGTATCAGGTTTCGCCGTGGCAGACTCCCTCTAAAGAAGAGGTCATTCAGCGGATTATTGATTCCACAATTGCCATGGTGGAAAAAGAGCGTCCGCTTCTGCCCGGTGTGGAACATGCGCTGTCTCTGTGTCAGTCACAGGGACTGAAAATCGCCCTGGCCTCCGCTTCGCCGCTCTATATGCTGGAATCTGTGCTGGAGATGTTTAATATCCGCCATTATTTTGATGCGGTGGTGTCTGCCGGTGATCTGCCCTACAGCAAGCCGCATCCGCAGGTTTATCTGAATGCCGCTGAAGCACTGGGTGTTCCGCCGGTGCAGTGCGTGGCGCTGGAAGATTCCGTTAACGGTATGATTGCCTGTAAAGCCGCCCGCATGCGCTCCATTGTGGTTCCGTCCGCTGAAATGGCCGCCGACCCGCGCTGGTCACTGGCGGATTACCGCCTGTCATCGCTCAGCGAACTGACTGCGGCGATGGTCAGCTGATTATTTTTATGGCGGGAAATATCCCGCCCTGCTCCGTTAGTGAAATATTCCGGAGTTATTCATTAATAAATAAGCCTTTTTCTTTCTTACCCTCTGGCCGGGCGTCATAAAAGACTTTATACTGTAACACTGTATAAATAAACACCTGAGTATTTACCCGGTATCATGACAGCTGAGGGTCACCTGCTTTTCTCTGTCGCTTCTGTAGTGATGGTTCATCAGCTTCAGATTTCGCCTGATATCAGTCAGGGGGACTGGCTGCACCTGATCCCCGGCGCCCTCGCCGGTGCTCTGCTGCCGGATATCGATCATCCTAAATCCATGCTGGGTCAGTGGGTTCGCTTTATTTCAGTGCCAATCTCCCGCCTGTGCGGCCACCGGGGTTTCACCCACAGTCTGCTGGCAATTCTGACCGGCGTTATTCTGTTCCGCACACAACTGCCGGTCAGCTGGTCTGTTCCGGCAGATTTTTATCAGGCCGTGATTGTCGGGTATCTCAGCCACCTGGCCGGGGATATGCTGACGACCGCCGGGATCCCGCTGTTATGGCCGGTACGCTGGCGTTTCTGCATCCCGCTGCTGGGCAGCAAAGCCAATAAACGGGCGGAACGCAGTGTGGCGCTGGTTGTACTGGTGGCCTCGTTCTATCTGCCTGCTCACTGGGAGGTCTGGTGGGATCATGTCCGGGAACTGATACTGGCTCAGATATCGGCCAGGCTATAAATAATCCGTTTTATATAACCATCAGCTATAGAAAAACATCCGTTTAATGACGATTCAGGCTAAATCAACCACTGTGATCTACAATATAGCTATAAATAATGCAGATTAATTATAAGTACTGCAGAAAACTCCTGTTAATCTATAACGCATCCTTTACAGTTTTAGCATCTGCATAACTGTATGCGATTTAGTCAACACACTATAACAACATACCAACAGGTATCGGAGACCGGGATGAACTTTCCATTAATCAGCAATCTCGCCATATTCGTTATTCTGCTGCTGGTGCTGATGAAGCTCAGCAGTAATAAGGACTGGAGTCTGTCCAAAAAGGTACTCACCGGTCTGGTGATCGGTGTTCTGTTCGGCCTCGGGCTGAATGCATTCTACGGCACGGAGCATGACGCAGTAAAACAGGCGCTGCCGTGGTTTGATATCGTCGGTAACGGCTATGTGAAGCTGTTACAGATGGTGATTATGCCGCTGGTCTTCGCGTCTATTCTCAGCGCGGTTGCCCGTCTGCATCAGGCATCATCGCTGGGTAAAATCAGCGTGCTGACGATCGGCACCCTGCTGATCACCACAGCAATTGCCGCCTTAATCGGTATTCTGATCACCCTCGCTTTCGGCTTAACCGCAGATGGTCTGATTCAGGGTGTGAAAGAAACCGCACGCCTGACCCAGCTGGAATCCCAGTATGCAGGCAAAGTGTCTGACCTGACCGTGCCGCAGCTGATCCTGTCCTTTATTCCGAAAAACCCGTTTGCTGACCTGACCGGTGCTAACCCGACCTCCATCATCAGCGTGGTGATTTTTGCCGCCTTTATGGGTGTGGCTGCACTTCAGCTGATTAAAGACAACGAAGAGCGCGGTGCCAAAGTGCTCAGCGCGATTGATATCCTGCAGGCGTGGGTGATGAAACTGGTGCGTCTGGTGATGCGCTTTACCCCGTACGGCGTATTTGCTCTGATGACCAAAGTGGTTGCCGGTTCAAACATTCAGGACATCATTAAATTAGGGACTTTCGTCGTTGCTTCTTATATTGCGATCCTGCTGATGTTCGTCGTTCACGGCCTGATTGTCGGCGCTGCCGGTATCAATCCGCTGCGTTTCTTCCGTAAAATCGCGCCGGTACTGACTTTCGCCTTTACCAGCCGTTCAAGTGCGGCCAGTATTCCGCTGAGTGTGGAAGCACAAACCCGCCGTATCGGTATTCCTGATTCTATCGCCGGGTTCGCGGCTTCCTTCGGTACCACCATCGGTCAGAACGGCTGTGCGGGGATTTACCCGGCCATGCTGGCGGTGATGGTTGCCCCGACCATGGGTATCAACCCGTTTGACCCGCTGTGGATTGCCACACTCGTCGGTATCGTCACCGTCAGTTCTGCCGGTGTTGCCGGTGTCGGCGGCGGTGCCACTTTCGCGGCACTGATTGTTCTGCCTGCAATGGGTCTGCCGGTCACCCTGGTCGCGCTGCTGATCTCTGTCGAGCCGCTGATTGATATGGGCCGTACCGCCCTGAACGTCAGTGGTTCTATGACTGCCGGGACAGTCACCAGCCAGATCCTGGGCCAGACAGACAAAACCCTGTTTAATAATGATAACGACGAAGATTTACAGCAGGGATAATATCCCGCCGCTGATTGTCGTCAGATAACAGAAAGCCCGTATTCAGGATATGAATACGGGCTTTTTATTGATATCACCATGGCTCCTGCAGACTTCCCCCGCGTCACACCGCCGGGTTAATCATCGGATCCGCCTGTCACGTTATGTTTTCGGATGCCACCTTCGGCATTATTACTGCTCCGCAGACAGGCATAAAAAAGGCCGTAACGCTGGGCGTAACGGCCTTTTTATCAGTATGTAGTGATTAATTCAGAAACTCACCGCTGCGCAGTGCTTCAATACGCTTATCCAGCGGCGGGTGTGATAAAAACAGTTCGCTGAATGATTTATTGCGGCCGTTGATGCAAAACGCCATCATGCTGCCCTCTTCCTGCGGTTCGTAACTGGTTTTCAGGCGTTGCAGTGCGGCGATCATCTTCTCGCGGCCCACCAGTTTTGCAGAGCCCGCATCCGCATAGAATTCACGGCGGCGTGAGAACCACATGGTGATAATGCTGGCCAGAATACCGAACACAATTTCCAGTACCATCGATACCGCGAAATAAATCATCGGGTTGCCCTGGCTGCCTGAGTTTTCGTCATTGTTGTTTGACATAAAACCTGCCGCCAGTTGTGCCAGAATACGGGAAATAAAGATAACAAAGGTGTTTACCACGCCCTGTAACAGCGTCATGGTCACCATGTCACCATTCGCGATATGGCTGATCTCATGGGCGATAACCGCCTCCGCCTCATCGCGGCTCATGTTTTCCAGTAACCCGGAACTGACCGCCACCAGTGACGCATCACGGCGTGCGCCGGTTGCAAAGGCATTAATGTCCGGTGCGTGGTAGATCGCCACTTCCGGCATGCCGATACCGGCCTGCTGTGCCTGACGGCGTACCGTCTCCACCAGCCAGCGCTCGGTCTGAGTGGACGGATTGGTGATCACCTGCCCGCCGACAGAGCGCAGCGCCATCCATTTTGACATCAGCAGAGACACAAATGCGCCGCCGAAGCCAAATAACCCTGCCATAATCATCAGTCCGGTCACACTTTGACTCTGAACGCCGGTCAGCGACAGAATAATGCCGAAGACAACCATTACGGCCAGGTTTGTGAGTAAAAATAATGCAATTCGCATCATATCAGTATGATCCTTTAAATAGTGTGCCCATCATATGCCTCAGAAAATAGGGGCATTTTGCCATATTTCAAGGCTTTTTAACCGAATAACTTTAATTATTAAACAACTTTACACTTAATTTTAATAAAGTGACCTTTTGCTGTTTTGTGCGGTTTGGTTTGCTGTACAGATAATCAGCGTTTTTTATTAAAAAAACACTTTACTTTTTAAATGGGAAAAATTATCATTCTCGTTGTCGGTACCTGAGTAAATTACTAAGGTATTGGCAAACGACATTGCTCACATTGCTTCCAGTATTTCGAAGTTTCTCAGCCAGCCATCGCGCTGGCTTTTTTTTATCCGTCAGCGGGCATAAAACTCCACCGGCAGATTATCCGGGTCAAAACAGAAGAAAAATGACTTGCCGGTAAATTCATCCGTGCGAATACCGTCACAACGGACACCGCATTGTTTCAGGCGTGTTTCCCATGCGGTCAGATCCTGCACTGCAAATGCCAGATGACGCAGACCACAGGCTTCCGGCTGTGATACCCGGGGCGGACTTGCCGGAAAGGTAAAAAGCTCCAGCAGATACTCTCCGTTAAGTGCCAGATCCACTTTGTGAGAATCCCGTTCCGCACGGTAGTGTTCACTGAGCACGGTTAATCCCAGCACATCACAATAAAACGCCAGACTGGCCGTGAGGTCAGAAGCAATCACGGCGATATGATCCACTTTTTCAATCTTCAGCATATCTTTCCTGTATGTAGCGCGTCGCGTTAAATGAAAAAGCGTTTCACTGTAAATGAGAAAACAAAATCCACGCAATTTTTATCAATTTACGTGGATTTTTTTATTTAAATCAATTCACATTTAAACTGGTTTTAAAGGCCATTCAATATCAGGAGCGAGGGATGTATCCGTGTCAGTTACTCTCACACTGAAAATTTCCCACTCAGTCAATTTTGCCTGATCTGCATCAGTAGCCATACCGAGGCGTACTTTACGCTCAAGTATAGCAATTTCCTGCTCAGCTTCAGCCATCAAAGCCTGTTTTTGGTTTTCAGCAACAGTCACATCATGTACATGCTGCTCTTCTTTATCGGTCACCCACTTTTTCCCGTCCCATTTATCAAAAGGTGTTTGCGGCTCAAGTAATGTCAGGTTATCCGGCAGTATACCGATAACGTTTATCTGGATTTTTTCTTTTGTGGTTTTGTCATAGCCGGTTTTACCGCGATGGTCTTCCACATGCAGCCAGCGTTTACCGTCCTCACTGCGGACAATAGCAAATCCCGGCGCGGGTAATTCCGGTTCGTCTGTGTAAGCATCACCGACTACGGAAAAACCAAACGGAACGTAGTCCATAGCAGTGCCTGTATATTCCCGGGTAAGCGGGTGTGCCCTGTAGATTTTTGCCCATCCAGGCGCCGTAGCCAGCCCGTTTTCATCAAATACCGCATACTGAATTTCAGTGCTGTAATCTGCCATCTTAAATAACCCTCGTAATATAAATAACTGATTTGTTCACCGGTCTGAATTCATTTGCTGTACTTACCTGACGGGAGGCATCAAAGGAGTACGCTATAGAGTTCCCGCCAGCTCCGGCTGCACGCCCACCCGAATTGACTGAGTGCCGGAATACCCCCTCAGAAAAGTCTCCGCCCTCAATCGTCGGATTACCAAAGCGGCCGGTCAGATTACGCATGGCATCGCCCTGAACACTGCCCAGCGTTCGCCCGGGGTCAATGTTTTTCCCTCTGTCCAGCCCCCTTTTGAACAATCCCCGGTCATCAGGGAGTTTCAGCCCCGGGAATATTTTTGCGAGTTCAGGGTGATCAGAAGCGCTGAAGGATCGTCCGTCATTTTCAAGAAAACCTTCCGGTATGGATGCAGATGACTGCCATTCGATAGTTGCCCCGATTGGAACACCCACAATACGGTTTTCACGTATACTGCCGTTACTGTTTAAATAACGCGCTGTCACGACAGCATTGAAATCAACGAAAATCTGACCGGTATCAGCCTGCCCCCCGGATGAAACAGAAATTCCTTTGATATATTTCACACCTACACCGCCGGAAAAGACCCCGTTAAATCCTCTGCCGGGCATTTCATTAATTTCACTGAAACGATAATAATTACCGGCAGGCTGATAATCTCCTTTTGGCTGTTTTGTCTCAGCTAAATCAGTTACTGCTTTCTGACTCATCACACTGGTTGTTGATGTGCCGGGGGAGTTAACAATCGTAACAGCGGATTTCCCCACTATCGCTTTTATCGCTAATGCCAACTGATTAAGTTTGGATTTATCGGCGGTAAGTCCGGCTTCTTTCAGGACATTAAGCAATTCAGCCTGAATCTGATTAAACCAGTCCTGTCCCGGATAGGTGGCAGACAGACCCGCACCCCCTTCTGTGAACCACAACGGGGACTGACTGTCAGCCGGGGCGATTGGCGGCATTACGTTAATGCCGGATTTATTGTCGAGTCCGAACATTTATTCCTCACTCATAAATAAAGACAAATTCAGTTTCTGCGGGGGCGTAACGTTCCAGAAGACACTCCAAATCAGCCGCATCAGCGATACGCAGGCGCTGCTGGCAGTTGTCCAGAACGGTAGCCCAGTGAGTGGCTCTGTCGGCCACATGGACGAACACGCGGAACCAGTTGATATCCGGATAAATCGGGTGAAGACAGGTACGCAGACAGTGATGCGGGTAGCGTTCCTCAATCCGGATGTTATAGCCGCGGTCTGCGGCCAGACGCTCATAAAACCGGTTGCACAGACTGCCGGACATCACCAGTTTTGCTTTGGCCGCTCTGCGGCGGGCATCAACGGAGGATTCACGGTCAATGCTGCAATCCGGCAGACCGGCAAAGTCTTCCCAGTCCTCAAGCAGCATGAATGCACGGTCAGCAAAGATTTCCTGCAACAGTGATTCATTAACCGCATCAACCCGCGCCAGTTCCTCGCCGGTAGCCAGCATCAGTTTCCCCATATCACCCTGCGGGTCTTTTGTCCATGCGCGGCCATCAGGGAGTAACTGCAATCCGGAGCGCTGATAATGCTCTGCAGTCATCGCCATATGATATCTCCCTTCACAAAGATTTCATTTTCACCGGCAACGATATCGGTTAACGGTGACAGCACGCTGTTATCAACCTCTCCCTGAGAGTTGGACACGGCTGCCCGTATCTCAGACAGGTACACCATGCCGCCGGGCAGTTTTCTGTCCAGCAGGGTTTTCAGGTTAACTCTGACCGCCTCACGGACTTCTTCCGTGTTTGGTGACAAACGGATCTCAAAATTCACTACTTTTGCGGCCGGACTCATCACTATCAGTTCCGCACCGGTGGTTTTACCCTCGACCTGATTGGTGACCGGATTAATATGACCGGTCAGATACTCCTCAACCCGTTTAAGGTCATCGGTACCGGGGAAGATATTGGTTTCCTCATCCATCACAAACATGATGCCGACTGTGCCGTGACCACGATAACGCGGCAGACACCATGCACGGGTGACTCCGGGTACTTCCAGCGTCCAGCGCTCATAATCATATTTATTACCGCCTGCTGGCGGGTACTGAACACGGAACAGCAGCCGGGAGCGGAGAGAGTCGATAGTCTCCAGCTCCGCACCACCACCGATATAGCGGCACACAGCACGGGGCTGAACGTTAACCACCGGGGAAACCAGTTCCAGCGGCACACCGGCGGCCGTGTTGCCGTTACGGCCTTCCTCAAGCGCAGTAACCCTGATAAGGCTGTCACCGGCAGCAATCACGGTATCTTTCACAGATTCAAACACGGCACCGTCAGGACGCTGCCAGCGGGTTCCGGCCGGAACGGATGCGGCGGCAGTGGCGGTTACGGTGATTTCGCCCTCAGCCACAGTGGCGGGTTTGCGCCAGACACCCCAGAACTCGCAGTGTTCCAGCAGCTTGTCATCATCTGCCAGATGCGGAACCACCTGACGGCTTGTCCATGCCAGATGGTCATGCAGCCCGGCGGCGTTCCCGGCATTGGCATAAGCAATGGCTCCGGTCACACTGAAGCGTGTGCGGGCATAGGTGCCCGGCAACCGGCTTTCAATATCAGACTGGTTACGGGCAATTAATGCGGAGAGTGTGGGGGCTTTATATGGCATTTAAATCCCGCTTAAAAAGGTTTTGAACTCCAGCGGTAACACGCTGCCGTCAGGCAGGGTAAGCTGAACATTCAGTAATAAAAAACCGTCCGCTGGCGACGTGGCCGAAACCACCGCACTGCGGATATGACCATCTTCCGTCATCCACTCAAGGGCTTCTTCCGCGTAGAATTTCGCCAGCCGTAATACAACGGACATCTGCTTTTCACGGGAAAGCAGCCATAACCGGCTGCCGATGGGTCTTTTCTGATAAGAATCCCCCCACCATCCGCGCCGGTCAGTGCCGCCGTCAGGCAGCACATCAGAATCCAGCGCCCGGCGGTCAGTAAACAGGGAAATAATCACCAGCGTACCTACGGAGTTATCCAGCACGATATCGGCATTCTCAACAGCAATGTCGGCATTATTTATCTGCCATTTCAGTGCGATATCACATATTGCATTCATTTCGGTTTGCCCGTACTGTATCCGTCATGCTCATCGTGAATGTGGTCTTTTCCGCTCTTGCCACCGGACTGGTGGTCTTCGGCGGTGCTCACCCCGAGAATATCAAGGTTTCCTTTAATCGTGGTTTGTGGGCAATCAAACACGGTTTCTTCCTCAACAACGAACTCCAGCCGTTTGCAGGTCACCCGGATTACCCCGTCTTCCGTCAGCAGAACATTATGACCCTCAAGGTGATAAACCACGCTGTCACCGCTTTTCAGACCCACCGGACGGACACCTTTGGCATCAACGGCCACTGCCACCAGATGCTGACGGACTCCGCCGACAGCCAGCACAATAGCCTCACTTCCGGCGGGCGGCACACTGCTGTGACCGTAGTTCTGGAAGCGCTCCACATCATCTGCGGTTTCGTCTGCCAGTAATGACACCTGTAAGTTCTGCTGTTTGAGGCTGTCATTCACAAAATTCACCACACCCCGGCTGACCAGCAGACGGATACGGCGGCCGATACCGGCAGTGATTTTATTCAGCTGATTTATCATGGCTTCCACCTTACATCTGCACTTTTGACTTTTTTCTCCGGGTCTGCCGGTTCGGTGAACCCCTCACGCGGCATCAGCTCCAGCCGGGTGATGGTGCCGCTGTCACTGTCCAGCAGATAATTGACCGAGACAATCAGCAGGGTTTCATCCGGAAAACCGGCCTGCGGAGCCTGTAACACCACCTGTTCATTCTTTTTCCACACCTGACCGTCAGGCTTCAGCCAGCCTCTGACACCAGCCGTGGCGCGTATGCCGTGTGCCATTGCCCGCTTCTGCTCCCATGCTGCACGGGCGGTGCCTTTGGCTTTAGTCATGTTGTCATCCGCGATAAACATGGTCGGCCGGTAACGGGTGATTTCCGGGTCTCTGGCGTCCATATAAACCGCCGTGGACTGAACGGCCGTTTGTGTTTCCCCCCATTTGCCACCGGCAGCGGTGGCCCCTTTCACACGGTACAGACTGAAACGGTCAAGCCATGACAGAGAGGTATCGAGATCTAAAATTTTTACGCCGGGTTTTCCGGATTGTCCGAGTACCAGCGTCGCCACTTTTTTACTGCCGGCGGAGGCAAAAACTAATTCGCCGGCGGCGTTACTGGTCATGATGACACCACGGTGACGGGCGGCACGGGACAGGTTATCGAACACGGTTTCACCGGGTTCAATCTGCCACTGGCGGAAAACGGTAGCGGCCGCCGTGTCTGTCACTTCCCAGCGGACAGTGACGCCGAACGGGCGACACAGGTCTTTGGCGATGGTTTCCAGACTCACGCTGCGCCACTGGCCTTTGCCATGAGCAGCGGCACAATCCACCAAATCCCCGGTTTTATCCCGGCCTGATAACGTAATCGTCCGCTCATCCGCGCTGATGCTGACATCAACCGCATCAACATAACCCGTTACCACCGGCTGGCCGTTGATGGACAGCTGACAGGCGGCCCCCGGTTTCATCACCAGCGGGGAATCATTATTTTTGACAGTGATGCCCAGACTGAATTGCCCGGACATATCTTCGAGGCTGCTGGTCGCATCCAGTGTTTTCCAGCCGGAATAAATCTGATTGCCTAATGTCAGTTCGACGGTATCAGTCATTGATGACCTCCACATCCAGTGCGCCGGTCACAAAAGCCGGGTGCCGCACACCGTTCCGGCGGACAAACCGCTCAATCTGTGCGGTGGTGCCGGTTTCACGGTAAAGCAGGACAAGTGCCGGTTCGGTATCATTTACCCGTACCGTCACCGCATCCGGTAAAATTTCTGCCGTGGTCTGCATCAGCTCCAGAAAGATTATCCGGAAGTCACGTAACTGCTCTGAGGTACGGAACCAGCCGAAATCACCGGTATCCACGATTAACTGTGTCAGTGTCCCGTCAAGGTCTGCGCTGCTCTGACGCACATCATCCACGGTTTCAATCAGCGGGATGGCCGCCTCATCTGCGGGTGTTTCACTGCCGGGCAGCAGCGGGGTCAGGTCACGCTGACGGGTGACCGCCGTCAGTGCCGGGGCGGTCTGCTGCTCACGGGCAGAGGCAACGGCCGCATCCAGTGTCAGCACCGCCAGTTCACGGGCAATAAAAACCTGCGTGGTGGTGTTCATCACATTCTGAAATTCCGCCACAGCGGGGGTATTTGACGGATACTGTGACGCAATGGCGGCAGAGGTTTTTCGCAGTGCCCGGTTGGCCGCATCAGGAACCGCGACATCCGCAATCCCGCCAATCAGGTCACTGACCGAACCGAACAGCTCCCCCGGGGCATTAATGAGGTTCTTCAGTGAGCCTTTCAGCCCCAGCGCAGCCCCCAGCAGGGCGTTCATACCTGACCCGGCAGGCAGGCTGCGGATACCGTTTACAATAGTGTTAAGGGTGCTTTCAGCCGCATTTAAACGCTCAGTGAGGTAACTGACGTTATCTGTGAAGGCTTCCCAGTTCGCGGTGATATCGGCCAGTGTGCTGTCCGTCAGCGCGGAGCCGTCCAGCTCTGCCTCAGACGATACCACCGGGGAGGTATTGTCAGCCGCCGGAATAAAGGTCACCGAAAAGACCGCTTTACCACCCGCATAACAGGACTCGCGTACCGTCCACGTTTCAATCTGCACCTGCTGTTTGCGGTAATACGGATGGTCTATTTCACCGGGTCCTTCTTCTTCCAGCGCGTCAATCAGCGCCTCTTTTTTATCCAGATAGTCATCACCGAACACCACGGCGGTAATGGCATATTCCCGCGTGGACAGCCCCATATCTTCGGTTTCACCATCATCCCGCAGCGGGTATTCATGGCGCACCACACGGCGGCCGCCGCTGACCGTGGCATCATCGACGATATAAAACGGCACGCCCCGGAATGAACCGAGGCCGGGCGTAATCCGGCTGCGCCATGATGAATCGCTGAAAAGTGACATTACCTGCTCAAATTCCATTACATTTTACTCCCGCCGCTGTATCCGGTATTGACCCGTAAATCAACGTTCTCTGACTCCACGGATTTTGTTTTCACCACCAAATCAGCAGCAGCCTCCACAATCACCCGGATTTGCCCGTCAGGCGGTTTGACCGGCTCAGGCGGTTTGGCGGCCGCTGCCAGCTGCTGGCCTGGATAAGCGGACGGCCAGTTGCCGAACGAGTTGTTATTTTCGCCGGTCAGATACGGGGACGGTTTACGGGGTTCCTGAAGTTTTTCATCGCGGCTGTACCACCAGTCATTAATTTGAGCCGGAAGCCATGACGGCCCTTTATCACCGTTTGGATAGTCCCGTTTCAACTGTTCACGGCGTTTCTCGATGTTTTCCCGTGCTTCTTCTTCAGACAGGAACGGAAGTGCTCCTGCTACGGCAAGTCCCTTTGCTCTCAGGCCGTTCGTCATTCCCCGGCCTGCATCAGAGCCTCCGCCGCCGTTATCACGGCCACGGCGCTCATCCCGCCAGTTGGTGACATAAACGGGCACCACAGAACTGCCGTCACCTAATCCTGCATCCCCACCGGCGGCACCGGCACCCGGGCCGCCTTTAGCGCCCTTAACAAAGTTGAGTATCTTATTACCGCCGCGCCATGCATAACGGGCGGCAACGGCTGCACCAATGGCGTAGGCTGCTTTTTCAATGGTTTCCGCGTATTTGTCCAGTTCTTCCGGGGACAGGTCATTAATGGCATCTGCCAAATCCTGCACCGGCTTTGCCAGCTTCAGCTGTGCAAAACGCTCCCCGGCATTCACCAGTGAGGTCATGGCACCATTGAAAGTCTGCACGTTCTGCGTGGCTTTCTCATCAAGAAAACCATCACGGATATTGGCGGGGTTTGCGGCATCACGGAGTTGAGCCTGCTTTTTGGGGTCGGCGAACACCATCATCAGTTTCAGTGTGTCACCGGAAAACACCTGTTTAAGGTTATCCTCCTTCCCGTATCCGGCTTTGATAATTTCCGTCATCAGGTCAGCCGGGGATTTTATCTTCCCGTCCTTACCTTTGATATTCACATTGCCGTAAGCCTTCAGTTTTTTCTGTCCGTCCGCCGTCCCGGCGGTATCAAAAAAACCCTGAACAGCAGCAGATGCCTGTGAAGGATCATCAAATTCCTGACTGGCAACACGCATCAGTGCCAGCATCTGCATCTGGTCTTCCTGATTTTTCCACGGGGTATTTTTCCCCATACTGCGTAATGCACTCACTTGGTCATTGAGATTTCCGGTACCGAACTGTGTGGCCGTAACTGCACCGTCGAGCCATTTACGCATTTTCTCCGGGGAGTTATAGCCGGAATTAAACATCCCTCCCAATTCAGTACCGGCAGCAGTAGCCTCCATTTTGATGCCGGTAATGCTCAGCGCGATGTTATCCAGTTGGGCAATAGTGGCATCGTAATTGTTCGTTTGCAGCAGAAAGGCATTTGCCGCCTGCATCAGTTCCGAAGACGATAATTTCCGGTTACCGGCCACACGGGTAATCTGTGCGTCCAGTGTATTCATCTGGTCGGCAGTCAGATTGTATTGTGTCCCCAGTTCAACCATTGCCTGCTGATGTTCGGCTACGCGCTTTGTAGCCATTGCCAGACCGCCGCCGGTCACGAACCCGACCAGCTTATTGTCAAACTTATCCAGAATGCTGTTGGCACCCGTTACCGCACCGGAAAACAGCCGCATTGAGCGGCTGCCTTCAGCACCGAAACTGCGGATACTGGCCCCGAACTGCCGGGCACGCTGGGTGACGTTCCCGACCAGATCAACAATAAATTTTGTTCTGTTCTCTGCGGCCATTATTGTTTCTCCGTAAGCCAGCCGTAATACACCCGTAATTTCGGCAGCGGCAGATTCATCGCCCAGTCAGGGCCGCCGCGTAACCGCAGGCCGACAAATAAAGCAGTGCGTTCAACGGCGCGAACGCACTGCAGACTATCGCCCCTCGTCAGCCGCCTGCTCTGCGGCTTTCAGTGCCGCCGTGCGCTGCAGCTCCGCTTTATCCAGTAACAGCTCAATATCCGCCTGATGCAGTGTTTTCAGCATCTCCATCGGCAGCGGCCCCTGAATTTTACCGATACGGGCAACAGAACGGCGCAGCAGCTCAAACCCCATGAGGGACGGACTGGACAACAGCGCAGGGCCTTTCGGGGTCATCACCACACGTTCACTGGCGGCTTCCGCCTCGATAATGTCACCGGCGGTCAGCTGGCGCAGTTCCGTATCAAACTGAAGCTCCGCGTCTTCTTCTTTGCCGTACGGCAGGCCGTGTATTAACTGAAAATGCATAATCAGATCTCCTTACATTCGACGGCGATAAATTCGGCTGAAATATCACCCTTGGCCGTCAGTGTGCAGTTACCGTCACACCAGGCATTCGCCAGCATGAATTTTTCGCCGGTGTCGCACTCAAAGACGACAGTGCCGTCAACCATGTTTTTAATGGCGAACAGGCTCACACCCGGCCCCTGCGGAATGGTGCAGCTGACCCGCGCCTCTTTCGGGGTCTGCTGCCAGCCGTAAACACGGGAACCGATAACCGGGTCCCGGCTCACACCGCCCGGCGTCAGCTGTGCCCCTTCTTTGGTCGGCAGCTCCTTACCGTTCATATGGATATAGGCAATGCCGGTGTACTGATACGGACTTGTCATGGATTAATCCCTATAAAAGAAACTGAATGGCGTGGGCGTAAATACGGAACTGATTGACCAGATTCTCATTACTGCGCACGTTGATACGGTTACGGTCATTCTGATCACGCTCCACAATCAGGGTTTCACTGAATTGTGCGTAATTCTCAACCAGACCGGCATATTCCAGCTCAGTAAAGAGCGCCAGCAGCTCTGCACGGATAACCTGCGGGGTCACAATGGCTTGTCCCGGACTGACACGGATACCGTCATCCGCCAGCTTGTGACGCGGGAATTTCTGGGTGATGCGGGTACGGACGGCATAACGCAGATACGACAGCGTGGCGATGGTTTCCACATCCAGATAGCTGGGGTCAGGGGAACCAAAGGCATTCTCACGGTACATTGTGATCATGCGTTCAATCTGCACGTTGCTGCCGGTGTCCACGGTGAAGGTGGAAATCCCGTCATACAGCAGCAGGTTGCGCTCATTCAGCTGCCAGCGGTCACTGACTGACGGCGGCAGAAGCCCCGGTAACTGAAGCGTCTGAAGCGGGCGGGCCGGGTCAGTGCTCAGGGAGCGGACAGCCACAGCGGCCAGTGTTGCGGCCCACAGATACGGCGGGTGTGGTGAAAGACCGGTTGCCAGCGTGGAAAACAGATAGTCATTACGGGACTGGCCGAACGTGGATGTCTGTGCCAGTGTGCCGCGTTTTGCCATCCAGCAGATGCCGTCAATCATTTTCAGCGGCCCCCAGCGGCTGACCAGCTCATCACGCAGCAGGTTCAGGTTCGGGGTATCGGTGAACGGGTTCACCATGTAATTCCACCAGGTGTCACCAAAACCGGTAATTGCCCCGGACAAATCCGGGTTACCGGTGGCTCCGCTCATGGCGGTGATGACCACATCAATCCCGGACGGCAGCATTTCACCGGTGTAATAATTCACCCGGACATCGATATCATTGCCGGTTTCACCTGACCATTTTGCTGTTAACAGCACGGTATCCGCAGGCGTGTCAGCGGCAGCCGTCACCGGAAGGTCAGTTTTTGCACTGACGGCCGCAATGATTTTACCGGCCACAGCGGCGGCATCATCACCGGCTTTCACCGTGACCCGAACCAGTGTTCCGGCAATCATCAGGGCAATCTGACCGGTCTGTGCAACCGTGCCTTTCACCTGAATTTTACCGGTGGCTTTCACACCGTCCGGGTCATCATCCACGGCAACCGCCCATAAATCAGCAAATGCATTGGCACCGATAAACGCCGCCGCCATTCCGGCCAGCATGGAGCCGCGCCCGAACGCGGCACCGGCAGCATCTTTTGAGGTAATGCGGAAAGGTTCACCCGCCGGTGTTTTTCCGTCAGCCCCTTTGATGCCCAGCAGCAGGGTTTTCTGTAATGTCTGCGGTGTTCCGCTGACGGCCGCTGAATTATCAATTTCGATATAAACCAGCGGCACACGGATTTCAGACGGAATGTCATTGTATGAAATCATGATGGGGTTCCTTTTCTCGGCGCGGCCTGAACTTCGGTCACGTCACCGTCTTTAAGACGGCGCAGCCAGTAAGTGGTGCGGGGCTTGCGTTCCCCTTTTTCAGCCAGCGGCTGCAGGGTTTCCGGGTCACGGACAGTCAGCCCGGCAACGGGTTTTAAATACAGTTCTGTCATGGTTTTTCCTGTATCGGTAAACGGATGAGCGCTTCCTGTTCCGGCGTGCCGTCAGGCTGCGCCCACTGCTGAAAGTGGGTTTCAAAATCATCCAGACTGCTGACGTCCGCCGCATCCGGCAGCAGCTGCGTAGCCTCAAAATACAGACCGTAAACAGCAACACCTCCATTGCTCTGGATATCACTCCACAGGTTGCCAATCTGGGTCAGGGTGAACACACCCGCCGGTTCAACACGGCGGCGGTTCAGCCAGCCGGTCAGTCGCTCCACAATCTGATAAATACCCGGTCTGTCAGTCTGGTTGCCGTTGAGTACCTGAGCACTGACAAACAGCCCCCAGGTGGAAACCGCAGTGTTCGGAATTTCCCCGGGACGGCTGCCGAGCCAGGCAACATAAACCGCCGGAGCGGTGTTAATAATCAGGGCAACCGCACTGTCGCTCCACTGGCCGGGATGGGTGTCAACCCGGGTCAGGGTATTGCCGAACAGCCCTTTAACCCCCGCAATCAGGTTGTCTGAGATATCACTGATAGCCGCCATCAGATAAACCCTCTGGATTTGTTCCGTGACCAGACACTGCCCTGACTGGTGATAACGGCAACATCACCACCGGCGGGACGCTCTGCGTCTTTGCTCAGCCCCAGCCCAACCTCACCGGCAGCAACTTTTTCCAGCAGCCGGACAGCGCCTTCCGCATCTTTCGCGGCTTTGTCGGTAGCCTGACCTTCCTCAAGTGAGAACCGGGCCAGCACACAGGCAGTACGAACCAGAACAACGGGAACCTTCTCCAGCGGCAGTGTGGCGCGTCCGTCGATATAGCCGTCAATCATGGCGGCCGCATCATCAAGCGCGACCTGAATCAGCTGCTCCTGCGCCTGTACCAGCGCCTCCGGTGACAGGCTCTGCCGGTCCGGCACTTTGTTTAGGGTCAGAATATGCAGTGCATCACGGTTGTAACGCGCATACATGTCGGCAATGGTTGCGTAACTCATTTTTTGCCCCGGCCTTTAACGGCAGGTTTTTCTGCGTCGTCAGCCGCCTGTCCGGCTGCGGCAGGCGCATCCGCTGTCAGTGTGACTCCCGGTTGCTCACCTTCAGCCCCTTCAGCTACCGCAGCAGATGCACCCGGATTGTCCAGCCGCCCCGGTGCGTCACGGTCAGTATCTGCCGCGATAACCGTAACAACGAGACGCGGGTCTGCTTCCAGTGCTTCGAGAACAGAAACAGATAACGGCGGCAATGTGTTTTCTCCGCTGTGCAGAACCAACCCCGCACGCCGGTAGCCCTCATGCGCCGTATTAACCACAAAGACACCGGCCATTTCGGCAATACTGCCTGTATCATCCGGCGATAAATTCGCTTTATCAGACATAACATTTCAGCCCCTGTTAAAGTGGGTTTAAACGGGGCGTGAACCCCGTTTAACAGTGATTAAAGGTAATCGCCGACAATCAGCTCAAGACGGCCTTTCATTTCGTTTGTGACAGTTCCGCCATCTTCAACAGTTAACTCACGCTCAAGCAAACGTGATGCAACTTTTTCCATTGTCGGGTGAACCACCAGGTGAGTCGGACGGATTGCCAGTGGGCGGCCACCGTCAGATTTGAGGTTGCGCATGTTCTGAATAACCGCCCATACGTTATCTCCGGTCAGTGCGGCCTTGGCGGCATAAGCCAGTTGCCAGAAGGAATAACCGGCTTCACAGCGGGTATCGACACCGTAACGGATCAGTTTTTTCATGAAGTTCTGTTCATCATCCACTTTATCCATCGCCACCAGTTCCGGTGCTTTACGCTGCTGGAACAGAACAGGCTTGATGGCACGGGAGCAGTCCAGAACAAACCACGGCTGACCGGTATAACCTTCTTCTGCCAGAATGTTGCTGATAACAGCCGCATCGCCGGTGCCGTCAGCGTTCGGGTAAACCGGATGGTCGGTATCAAAGAAATTCTGATTGTCATAGCACAGTGTGCTGAACCCCTTGGACAGTGCACCGAAACATAACTCATCCGGCTGAACACCTGCCGCGCGGCCCATTTCGGTAAAGAGCGGTGAATAGATCCCGATGTTGTCATCGTCGATATCGTCACGTTCTACGCCGACGGTACTTTCAAACGAGCGGTTAACCAGCTGATAGCCGTGCGACTTCATATCACTGATAGCACGCTCACCAATCCATTCACGCATACCCGGAAATTTACCCAGCCAGCCGTAGGTGTTGGATTTCGTGGTACTCGGCACTACCGTGGCAATTTTTTCATACTGGCTCGGAGCATCGGCCAGCCCGTCCTGAAAGTCGCCGTTCCAGCCGGTAAAAAGTGATTTGATTAACGAGGGGGTTAAAATAGCCATTATTTCACGGCTCCTTTCTGTTTCAGTTTAATGAAGTCGGCTTCAGAACGGCCCTGCAGACGGGCGGCTTCCTTATCTGACGCGGAAAGCACAGCGATTTTTCCGGCCGGTTTTTTCAGCCTCGTTGTCTGGCGGCCGGTCAGTGCAGCGATTGCCGGACGGCCTTTCAGGACTGCACTCAGTGCCGCAACGCCCTGTGTATTGGCAAGGATGCGCAGATAAGGCACTTCTCCGGCAGAAACACGGCCGGTACGGCGGGCATTGGCAATAATGCTGTCGGTGGTACTGCCGGAAACACGGGCACTCAGTGAGGCGGCGTGTTTACCCAGCAGATGATAAGCACGGGCCGGAACCACTTTGCTTATATTCATACCGCTGAGCGCGGCTTCTTCCAGAATCTGCTCCGCTTCTGCAAGCTCAGTACTGTTGTCATCGATGAGTGCGGTCACATCATCAGCAACGTCTTCAGGTGCCTGAGTGGTTTCAATGACTTCCTGTGTGTCCACCGCCACCTGCGCGGAGGTCTTCAGGGTGTCAGCAGCAGCCAGCGCCTGCGTCAGCAGTTCCTGTAACTGTTCTTCGGTCAGTTCCTCGGCATTTTCGGGCAGCGTGACGCCCAGTCGCTCAAGCAACTGAAGGAGGGTTTCATTCATGAGTTCATCCTTAGTGTCAGGGGGGAGAGAGATTAAGGTATTGAGCCGGGCACTCAGTGCGGCCATTGACTGCATACCGGTAAGCCCCGGGTCATTGGTCAGGGCGCCCATGCGCAGGTAAAGGGGGTGTCCGTTTTCGTCATACGGGAAAACCGCCGACAGATAGAGCCACTCGCGGGCATCCACCGCAGCCTGTGCAGCCGGGGTGAGTGACAGCCGGACAAACAGACCTTCGCCCTCACGCCACTGCATGTCATTACGCGGGTCACGCAGCCATCCTGCGGCGCGGGCTTCTGTGCAGGCAGCAGGGTCATCATCCTGTTTCAGGGTGACGTGGTTGTAATCAAAGAGCACCGGCTGACCGACAGCGGCGGTGGCCTGAATAAAACGTTCCGCAACAGCGGCATCAATAAACCACTGTCCGCCGGGCACATCTTCAGGACGACCGTCACGGGCACTGAAGTATCCGGCAGGCAGCAGCTGATACCAGCCGTCGGCGCTGTCTGTCATCGCGGCACTTAAAACGGCGATGCGTTTGTTCGGAGTGGTTTTTGGTGTTTTCATGCCCCCATTCTGAACCGGGGCGGGGGAAAGGCGGGTTTGTGGTAAATCACACCTTAACGGTGCATATCAGGGAAAGGAACAACTGAGTGACACTATACCGCGTTTAAAACCCGTTTAAAAACGCCGCAGCGCATTTAAACGGGATAATGATGATGTACGGCGTGCTATCGCTGCCGTAATGCCTCTGCGTGCTTCTGGTTAATGATACTGACGATATCACTGATACCCTGCGGTGACAGCCCCATATACGGACGGGCTGGAACCGCTGCCGGACCCGGCGGCATGGATGACAGTCCGCCGTACTGGTGGATTGCCGCGTAAACTTTATTTGACCCGACAGAGGCACTGGTGGCGTCATACCCGGGTGTCAGTGATGCCGCCAGTCCGCCCTGCGTGCGCTGCAGCATCGGCCCGTTATGACCGCGCTTTTCCAGTTTTTCGCGGTAGCGGTCTGAGAGCGCCTTCCACGGCGTGCCGGTTGACGGGTCTGCCTGTGCGGCAAAGGCGTCCTCACTTTCCGATACCAGTACGGCAGAAACCGCACGGGTGATCACTTTCGGATCTGTTCCCAGCTTCATCAGCCGCTGAAAGGCATCCTGTACCGGTTTTACGTCAATATGTGAATCAATTCTCATAACTTCCCCTCAATCAGGTCATAACGCCCGCTCCGGAGTCCGTCCTGTAACGCTTTCAGCGGGACGGTTTCCGCATGTACCGGCCGCCCGGTGACAGTCATCTGCCCGGACAGCGGAACACGGACAACCGTCCGGCCGGTGTCACGCCCGGTGGTGCCCACGTACAGCAGCTGCTGCCCGGTGTTATCCCTCAGCACCGCCGCCGGTCTGCCGATGATACCCGGCAGTGCCTGATATTCCGCCATCGTCAGACCGGATTTCAGGGTATTTCCGTCAGCGGTCAGCACACCGGGTGCCGCCTGTCCGGATTTCTCCAGTGCAGATGCCACCCTGTCAGAGACAAACCCCAGCGACTGCAGCCCCGCAACCGGGCGGCGGGTGGTCATCATCTCACCCACCCAGTCTGAAAAGGCTTTTTGCCGCACCGGCGCATTATTCAGTGACTGAATCACCTGCTGACGCAACTCACGGTTCTGCATTTCAAGCAGCTTACGGGCCATGCTGATATCGGCCCCCATTGCCAGCTGACCGGAGTTGGACGACCAGCCCGCACCGGTGGTCATGGTCTGGCCGCCGCGCTTAAACGTGGTGGTTTCAGCCTCATACACCTCGCCGGTGCGTTTATCGACGCCGGTTTCCACCTGCTGACTGCTGATGGCGCCGGTACTGGATTCCACCGTCAGCCCCATACGCCTGACCTGTTCTGCGGTCAGGGCGCGGACACGGCAGCGGCATCCCCAGTCATTCGGCGGATAGAGTTTTTCCCAGATGGGGTCATCAAAACGGAACACGCGGCCGTGCATGGCGGCATGGCTTTTGCGCGTTCTGCCGTCCATGACCGCGATATACTGCCAGTACGGGTGCGTGTCGGTACTTGCCAGCTGCTGCTGATAACGTCCGGCCTGATACGCCGTGGCAACATTCGTGCGGTAGATGGTAGCCAGACGGGAAGGACTGCCCAGCTGCACCATCTCAGCACCGCCGTCACTGTCTACAATAACCTGCTTACCCCACCAACCCTGTTTTTGCAGTTGCGGCGTCAGATTTTTTTCAAATTCACGCTGTGTGATTCCGTTGCTGACGGCGTTATCAACCTCACCCCGGATGGTTTCCAGAATATCCAGCCGGGCCGCTTTGGCGACAGTAAACGCCCTGGCATGAGTAGCTGCGTTCGCTTCCTGCCAGTTCCAGGTAATTTCATACCCTTTGGAGCGGAAATAATCGACGGCAAGCTCCGGCTCCAGCGTGGCCGCGTAGCCTAAATCAACGGGTTCCGGCATTCAGACGCCCCCACAGTTCAGCCACAAACAGTGCGCGGTGCAGCATGTCAGTCAGCTGCGTATCATCCATCTGCTCATAAAGCTCAGATGCTGCCTGCACGGCGGCTTCATAGCCGTCTGTTCTGATGATGTTAATCAGCGGCACCAGCAGCGGATCAACCGTTGACGCCCATTCCTGCCCGGAGACAGCCCCGGTCATGGTGCTGACGTCAGTCACTGCCGGATCTGCGGACAATACCGCTTCCGGTTTTGCACTCAGTAATGCGGCGGAAAAATCAGGCACCGCCGGTGCAGCGGCTTTCAGGGTGTCCTCATCGTCAGCGGCCACCGGAATCTGTAACTTATCGTGCGCCCACTGCGCCGGGATTTTCATGCCGATATTGACCAGCTGCGGCAGAGCAGCCGCATACGTTGTGATATCTTCCGGCTCAGACAAATCAAACTCAAACGCGGGTTTGCGGCGCTGATTGTCAAATGACTGACAGTTCAGGGCATACAGCGGAAACACCAGGTCGCGGGTCAGAGTGGCCGCCAGCTGTGTGGCGTCACTGTCACGGACTTCAAACCGGACTTCGTTATGCACATTGCCCAGTGCATTGGTGCTGGTCGCACCGTCCGCCTGACTGGTCAGCGTCCCGCCGAGGATCGCTTTAGACATACTCATCTCCGCCCATGACATCATTGCCATAAACGGATCTGCGGTGCCGTCCGCCGCATTTTTAAAGTCGATCATCATGGATTTCGGAATGATACCCCCGGCATTATGGCCGATGGACATCACCGCACGCAGCAGCGTGTCTTTCTCTTTTTCGGTGGCTCCGGCCGGATACTGCCCGACCCGGATAGGCAACCCGTAAATCTCCAGAAATTCCGCCAGATCACGGACAGAATAGTTCTTGAAAATAAACGGCCAGACCAGTGTGCGGATTAATCCGGTACGGGCAAGGTAACCCGATTTGGATTTTGCCACATGCTGAACCCAGCCGAACGGCTGCAGCGGCAAACCCTCCGCTGACCCGTCACGCAGCCGCAGCTCATTACGTTCACCCTGCGGGGTCTGAAACCATGCCGGGTCACGCCACTCCACAGAGCGGGGAATTAACAGCCCCTCGACTTCCTCCCACTCAATTTCCTGACAGCTGAAGCCTTTTAAAATGGCGTCCGTGGCATCAAAAATACAGTCGGAAAGCCAGTCCGCATCATCCAGAATCTCCGTCAGCAGCTCCGCGTCCCGTTTTTCCTCACGGCTGGCATTACGGGGCGGTTTTATTTTCCAGTCCAGTGACTGAAGGGCACGGCGGCGCTTGCCGAGTTCTGACTGCAGATGCGGGTCCTTCTCCTCCATATCCTCCGCCAGCTCACACTGCGCCAGTAACTGACCGCGTTCCGCATCAACCAGAATCTCAGCAGCACGGGCCGGGGTCAGTCCGGACACAGGATGGTCACCGTAGTAGCGGTTTAACTGAAATGCACGGGATTCATCATCCTGTGTCTGACTGTCCGGTTTAAACCAGAAACGATGCCCCACGGCATCGACCATACGTCGTAATAATTTCACCAGCACCCCCGTTCAAAATCCGGATAATCATCGTCATCACTGACGGCCCGTTTATCCGGCAGCGGAATAAAATCAATTTCCTGACCGTCGATATAGGTCGCACGCGTAAACATCAGATACGCACCGGCGCTGTCGCCGTGACGCTTCTTACCGTCAGCCCCTTTGCGCCGGTTTTTGTCAATCTTCGGCACCCCCCGGATATTCTGCATCTGACGCTGGTCAGCAATGATGTCCTCATCTTTCGGGATGGAGATATCATTCGATTCATACAGGGCTTTGTATTTCGGTGACCACTCACGGTAAAAGTTGTCTGTGATATGCACCGCATCCACCAAATCCTCACCGTAGTGCAGGCGCAGGGCCTCTCCGAGATAACCGCCGTTCCCGGTGGCATCCACTGCAATCCCGACCAGCCGGGGCAGTGAGTCGATGACAAAAAAGGCAATCTGCCGCTGCTGGTTGTAGGGCACATCATGCAGCTCAACCGTCAGCTTCAGCTTCCGCCGGGTGTCCTGTTCAATACTTCCGGCACCGATAACCGACAGGTCACCGCTGCGGGCAAAATCCTGTCCGTAGGCGTGGCGCGTTTCCGGATCAAAGTGACTCAGTACCGGTTGTAATTCCTCACCGCAGAAGGTCTGAACAGTTTTTACACGCTCGTCTTCCGTCCATGTCATGTGACCTTTCGGCATACTGAAGCGGACAACAAGGCAGTTTTCATCGGTGGCACGGTCAATCAGCACACGCGGAATGTAGGCACCGGAACCCTGTTTCGGCACGCAGTAATATTCCTCAAGCGCATCTTCTTCCGTGGCGGTGTCTTTCAGCAGATTGGCTTTCCACTCGTCTTCTGCCGCCGGTGTCCAGTTCTGACGGCGCACCTGACAGATACGGCGGTATAACCCATCATTACAGGCATCATCCAGCGTGATAGTGTGGACTGAATAGCGCTTGCGTCCGGCAAGAGAGTCCTGTATCAGCTCATTGAACAGGTTTTCATTACCGTTATGCGTGGAAATAATGCGGACTTTCGCACCCCACATGGTCAGCGCAAGCGCGGCTTTCAGCACTTCCGCCAGCTGTTCATGGAATGCGGCCTCATCAATGGTGACGTTACCCTGCATACCGCGCAGGTTTTTCGGGTTACTGGATAATGCCTGGACTTTGAAACCACTGCTGAAGTAGACGACAAAGGTCAGAATGTCCTTGTCCTCATCCTCAAAGACTTCCTCACCGATTTCCCCGGCAGCCAGCCCGTAAGCTTTTGCCCACATGGCAACGGCGTCAATAAACTCCCGCGCCATCTCTTTGTTGGAGCCGATATAGAAATGATTCATCCCGCCTGCTTCGCGGGACTGTGCCGCTGTCAGGGCAGCATCAGCGGCCTCAGCCCATGTCAGGCCGGTACGGCGCGATTTCTGCGCAATCTTGAGCGGAGAGTCGTCCGCAATCCAGCGTTTCTGATAGCCCAGCAGTACCTCGTCCGGACTGAACGAACTGTCATTAGCCGAACTGAGAATAAATTCCGCTGACGGATTCAGCTTTGCGGCCAGCATTATGCAATCCCCAGAATCTGACGTTTGATATTTGCGGCGGCTTCTTCAGTCAGCCCGGCCTGTTTAACCATGCTTTCTGCCTGTTCGGCTGCTTCTGCCGCAAACGCTGCACGGATCTCTTTCTCACGTTTGGTGCTCATCATAGCGGCCTGCTCAATGCGGGCCGCGACCAGTGCCAGCTGCGCCAGTGCTTTCGGCTCAACGACTTTATCGGTCTCAGACAATGACATGGTGGTTTCAAACGCCAGTGATTTCACAAACTCCTGCAGCAGCTTACCGACGTCAGAGGTCGGCGCATCACCCAGCCGGGAAACCCACACGTCGGCAATTTCGCGGCCTTCGCGGATTTTGGCCCCGAGGGTTTCCATGCGGGACGCATAACGGTTCAGACCGGTACGGGAAATTTTCAGGTCATCCGGCAGGCCGTTCTCATCAATCAGTTCATTGACCGCCGCCCGGATATCCTCCTGCGTGTGGCGCTTATCCCGCAGCAGTGTATGAAGCTGGTCACGGATAGCTTCCGGCAGCAGGTCAATTTTAGAGGGACGCCCGCGCGTTTTTTTCTCACTCATAACCCGCTCCGGGGACGGGGACGTTTGACACCGGGAACTGTACTGCGGCCTTCCGCCACATCCATCCCGCGCCCGGTCACAGAGGCAACCAGACATCCGGCCACATCTTTGACAGAGCACAAACCCTGTTCCGCCAGCCAGTAAAGATGGGAACGGATCACATCCCGGGATTCACGGTGGCCGTAAGCATCAAGACAGGTCTGCAGTACAGACTCATTGGCATCACCGCCGCAGTCGGAAAGGGAGCGCAGCAGTACCAGCCGCTGATCTTCATTTAAGATTTCACGCATCGACATTATTTTTTCTCTTTCAGTTCGTTCTGTAATAACAGGTCGCTCATGCGGCGCAGCTGCTGAAGTTCAGGGGCCACAGCTTTGATATCGCCTCTCAGGTTGGCGATTTCCAGCTGAAGGTTATACAGTTCCGCCCGGTTCGGCAGGGTTGCCAGCGCAACCTCCAGCTCACTCAGCCGCCGGTTCATCAGTTCGACTTCATCCCGTTTGGCGTAAGTCTTACTGAGCAGCAACAGACCGATGGCCACCGCGCCGGTGACCACGGTATAAATCATTGACCAGTGTTCTCTAAGGACGTCCAGCATGTTTTTTCCTGTATTCAAAGCGTTCCTGACAGGTCACACAGCGTTCAAAGCGGGGATTCACTGCCAGCCGTGCGGGGTCAATATCTTCGCCGCAGGATAAACAGACGCCTGTTCCGTCCTGCAGCTGATTATCAAAGTGAGCGGCCAGCGCCTGCTCACGGTAAAACTGTTCAAGCTCACAGGCTTTGTCGATTTGTCTGCTCATTGTTCTGCCTTTGCTTCGCTGCCCATTCCTGCAGCGCCAGCAGCTTGTTTTCCAGTGTCTGCACCCATTCCCCGAACAGCGCCGCGTGTTTCAGCAGCACCGGTGGAGCGCCGGACTCCGGCGGCTGCGGCCGGGGCGGCAGGTACAGCAGTTCCGGCGGCGGGAGCGGACAGGATGACACTATCACTGCCGGATTCACCGTAACCGAGGGCTTCGCGGTAGAGCCGCAGCCCGCTGTCACCAAGGCCATTCCAGCCGTCACCATCAGCGGCAACAGCGGCCGGAATACTGCGCTCAATACGGCGCGTGGTGGTTGACAGGGTACTGAGGGTGTTCCTGAATTTTTCTGACAGTTCTGCATTCTGTTTCGCCTGTTCCTGCTGCTGACGGATAATCTGTTTCAGTGCTCTGGCGTTCTCATCCGCCAGCGCATTACGTTCCGACAGCAGCGTTATTTCCGCATCGGTGCGTTTCCGTGTTTCGTCATCAATCCGGCTCTGCATGGAAACACCGGTGACCAGTGAGCCGAACACACCGCCCAGTGCTGCACCCACAACCGCGACAACGCCGTAAATTTTCAGTGCGCCGGTCATTGCCCCAGCTCCTTATCACGTTTAATGGCGGCCTGTTTTGATGCCTGATTCTGGGTGACCCACGCCGCCAGATATCCGACAAACAGCCACTCGCAGTCTGCCAGTTTCCCGGTGACCGTCATCCAGAGCAGAACCAGCGTGCTGGCGACAAAAGCCCCGATAAGGGTGGTGTCTGATGTGGACAGACGGCCGGTGGCCGGATTGGTAATCAGCTGTTTAAGAATGGCGAACATGACATGCCCCCGCTTTTGCCAGACGGATATCCTGCTCATTCACTGAACGCCAGCCCCGGGAGAACAGGGACTGATAGGTGTTGCTGTGGCTGTACAGCGGTACCTGAGAGATATCGTTTCCGGCCAGTGCCTCTGCAAGACAGCGCTCACGGCCGGACTGATAAATACTGAAATACCGCGGATTTTTCAGTGCCGGTATCTGCCGCAGCAGCAATGCATGGGGCACTGCCTGTGACGGGGTAATGTTCGCCGCCGGGTTCATCGCGGGATTTCCACATGCGGGTAATCAGGGAATTTGGTCTGACCCAGAAGAGCAGGATCACTTTGCCAGTTTTTACCGAAACGCAGTATCACACCCTGTTCGTCTGCCGCCGTTTTAATGGCCTGTAAAACCGGCTCAAAGAGGTGTTTGTTTTCGTCCCAGCTCATGCCGGGCTTCATGGCGGACGGCAGAATATCAACAGCATGACCGGTCAGGTGACGGCTGTTACTGGTCTGGGAGTTTCCCTTGCGGACGTACTCAGCTTGTTTCTCCGGCGTTCTGAGTCCTTCGATAACAGCAAAATCAACGGGAGATAATTCCAGCGCACGGCGGATAATTGCGACCAGAACAGGGTTAACCCCTCTGAGGTTATTTTCACTGCGCTGACTGAATTTAAATCCCCGGGTGCGTAAATCGGATGGGTTTGTCATGGAGGCTACCTGTTAAAAATAAGTAGCTCATCATCGTATTTATGCGCTGAAGGGTGGGTTTGTGGGGTATCAAACAAAAACCCGCCGGGTGGCGGGTTCTGATTTACTCAAAGAGATCTGACTGATAACGCTTGCGGTGCAATATCATCTGTTGCCGCAGTATGGCATAAACTGTCGAGTTGGTCAGAGAATATTTACGGGCAAGCCCGTCAACATCGCCGCCTGACAGTGACCAGTCCAGGAACAGCTGATTATCACGCAGGGCAGCTTTCAGCGCATCACCGGTAGGCAGGTAGACTGCGCGGCCACCGTAGTAATGCGCCAGTGCCCCGGCCAGTTTTCCGGCAGATAATTTAGCTGCAGGCACATCATATCCCTGACGGGCAAGCTCTGCACTGAACAGATCTACGATATCGGCCAGCAGCTGCGGCCAGCGGGACTGCAATTCGGTTTCAGGAATATTGTCCAGATTATCCAGCAGCTGTCCCAGTTCTTCGTGACTATCGGCAAAAAGCGGAAGAGTATTCATATTAAGACCCGTTAATATCGGAACCAGAAATACCAGAGAATAAAACCACCTACGGCTGCCATGATTAAAATCCCGATGCTTTTATCACTGCTGGCCGGATGTTCGGCGGCAGTCTGTAATAATTTTTTACGGATAATCAGATATACCGGCAGTGTAATAATACAAACTAACTGAGTCATTACACCCCAGAACACGGGAGAACACCCGCGCATCTTACCCGCATCATCACGATAAGAGCCGATATGATGACTGTGAGCGTCAAAATATACCCAGAATCCAGCCGCTACCGGCAATAATATAAAGAAAAGATCACTATCCATCTAAACCTCCGTTTTGTTTCTCTAACCACTCTTTGCCGCCGGGTAGTGTACCCAAATCAACTCCAAACTGCTGCATTTGTCTGAAGTAAGCATCCTTGGAATCAGAACCGGATGTCTGTTCTTTTTCCCGGGATTTCACATTGCTGCTTTGTGAATACACCTGTTTTGATGACTCATACACCGTTTTCAGATAGTTATGATTTGCCAGCGGTTTAACATCTCCCTTTGCGCGTTTTTCGCGGATACGCTCAACGGTTTCACTGAGTGCATGAGCCAGCACCCGCCCGGCGGGATAAAGCGCCAGAACCTCAGTAGCCAGTTTTAATGCCCGGCTATTGCTCAGGTTAGATTTTTCACGACGGAACAAACCTACATAAGCAATCAAATGCCTGGAGCAACTCCCCGGTAAATCGGCAAGTATTTTCAGTAACTGACGGCTGGCATCATCTTCGCATAACGCTTCAAGGTGCCAGTCGGTATGGCATATCGGACAACGGCCAATTTTCATCATTTTTTCCCCTGATTGTATGCCTGACATACCGCGTCATAACCGCGAAAATCAGGCTGGTGCTGGCGGCGGGCTTTGATGGCATCAAGCATCAGACGGACGTGCCATTTTTTCAGTGACTCCAGAACCAGATAAGCAAGGTCTCCGTTAAGCCAGCCGAGTTCGGCAACACCGGCACCGCCGTTCAATTTCGCAGTCTGGCGCTGAACAAACTTATTCAGGGCTGATTCTGAACCATCTGCAACAAAACCCTGACGGTGCATAGTGATCCAGACAGCGGTGATTTTGCTGATTTCAGCTGTTTTTACTCTGCCTTTTACACGCTGATTTTCGCGCTTAAAACGGCGTTTAAACCCGCGTTCAACAAAAGCATCATAGACCTGAGTCAGCTCCGCATGGGTCATTTTCCGGCAGGAGTCTTTTCCGGTGGCAGCAACCAGTGCCGAACGGTAAGTGTCATCGTCGAGCTTCAGCTGAGTTTTCGCGATATGAATAAGGCGGATAAGTTGATCACGTATCATATCTGTGTCCTCAGTCATATTTCTGGTTTTCGGGGCGCTGACGGTCTTCCGCAGCACTGCGCCGCTGATACCATGCGGCTCCGGCAAAGCCGGTGATAACACCGGCAATAAAACACAGGATGCTCATCATAGCCGTTACCTCCCGAGGTACTGGTTGCATGTCGGCAGGCAACCGCCACGCAGCTTGTCATTACAGTTGTCGCACATATCCGGTTCATTAAAAGCCGCGCAGACAGAATCAGCAGCAGATACAATCACAGCTAACTGTTTCTGGCTGAGCTTAATCCCGTGATGCTGATTGGCTATTTCAATGCAGACAGCACTGACCAGACCGATTTGTTTAATCTTAACCATGAGCTATCTCCCGGCTATGAATAATTGCCGCAGGCGTCACGGACGAACCACTTACACCATGTGACAGCTTTGCCTTTTTACCTGCATGGAATCCGTCACGCGCCGCGCCGTCTGACTGAGTATGCTTTTTACTGTCCCGCATATTGATATCACTGAATTTTGTCTGCTCTTTTTTGCGCTCCATATATTGGGTCATAACCTGACGCTCATTTTCTTCAGGTACAAACTCAGTGATAACCTGCCAGACCCCATGAACCCATGCCTCACACCAGGTATCCGCTAAATCAGTTTTTTTCACGGGTTTGGTTCTTTTATGAATACTGTTGTAAAACGCTTTACGTCCGCTGATTAACTGGCGTGTCAGTACTTCAAAGGCATAACAGGCGATTTCGGGACGTTCAGCCGGGCCATAAAATACAATTGTCCGGCGGCCGGACTGGTCATAACTGAGGTAATAACGAACACCAAATGCCCGGCAAACGGCACCACCCAGCATGATCATATAACGCGGGGGCTTCACTGCTTTCGATGGCGTTTTGTGAGTACCGCTTTCAGTAACCTGACTGAGTGATATGTCTGATTCACTCAGTCCGTATTCCTGCATTAACTTCTGAGCCATCCTCATGGCTGTGGCCGCTTCTTCAGCACTGCTGTTATTTCTGGCCTTATTCAGAAGTTTTTTTATTTTTTGCAAATAACGTTCTTTATCATTTGCCATATTAAAAATACCCCGTTATCAGGATTCAGGCGTAAGGAGGACCTGACGGGTTTACGCCTGAATTTAAAAATGACTGTTTATTAGATGGTTATATTAAACTGTGAATTAACAATTAATATCTGAACTGATTAATGCGGTATAACGTCCGCCCGCAGCTTTGGCACAGAATTCAGCACGGCGTTCTGCCCACTGCCGATTTTCCCGTTTTTTCGCCAGTTCCGCTGCATCAACCCAGTTTCGCCCGGCTTCCTTGTAATGGCCGTCGCGTTCTGCGGCGGCCGCTGTTGTTGCATAGTGCTTAAATGACATATCACACCCCCGCGATATCTAATGAAATCTGCACATATTTACCGCTGTTGTCCCGCTTGTAGATGCGGACATAACGGCAACTGCTGATAACCTGAGTGGACTCACTGATAGCCGTCATGGCCCGCAGCCATTTTTCATCAGTGATATTCAGACGGCGCAGCTTGAGTACATCACCGGTGCGGATATTACCTGCGACATCCACCTTGAACGCATCTTCGATAATCGCCAGAATTTCCGGACGGGCACCGACTGACCAATCCTTAATACATTCATCAATCAGAGCTTTTGCTGCCTGTAATCGTTCATCAAAAGCAATGCGTTCCTGAATGGCAACCTGCACACGATGTTCACCGTCAAAGGTGTGCAACTGGATGTTGCCTTTTTTACCGCCCATATCCACACCGTACTGCTCTGAAGATAAGGCACGAAAAGCATCAACCTCATCAAATGCGTAATCTTTAAAGACTTTAAGCGCTGCCTGAAGTTCGTCGGAACGGGTGACAATATCCCCGACAACAGTATCCCGGGCGCGGTCAATATCCTTGATCATATCGACCGGAATCAGACAACCCTTGGCATCACGCCAGTAGCCATCCGGAACCGTATGCTGAGTAAATTGAGTATCTTTGTTTGACATAATAATTTCCTTCTTAATGGACAGATTCAGACCAGTACACGCGACAGCCTGATTCGTTAAACACACCCTGGCGGGCACCGGAAAAACTTTTACTGAGATACTGATAAGACGCCTTACCACTGCGGATTAGTTCATCACAGTAGCTGTGACGTGCAATACGGATGCAGGGTTTACCGTACCGGGTAACAACACTCAGAACCGACACGCCGCGCTCTGAAAGCTGCTGAACTACTGATTCAGCCTGTAACAGTGCTGATATCACTGACTGATTTTCGGTATTGATGGTGATGTTCATAATTCTGTCCCCTCCAGGTCTTTTACCGCTGCGCGGATATGCTTTTCACACAATGCTTCATTTGCGCCGGTGGCAAACATTGCCGCAAGACGCAATGTGTGGGATACCGTCCGCAATGCCCCCGGGCGTTCAGCCAGCTGCGTAACAAGGTCACGCTCTCTGTCACCCAGTCCCCACGCCGCAGAAATGGCTTTCACATCGTCTTTTTTGGTTTTCAGAATGGCGACCTTTTTTGCTATCCGGCTGAACAGACGGGCAAAGTCAACATTCCGGGAGTTGCCACCGGTCAGCTTTGAATAGACCTGATTGTTACCGACCAGCGCCAGACCAATGCCGGTTTCTTCCTGTAAAATCCGCAGCTCTTCCAGTACCGGATAATCCAGATGGTCAGCTTCATCAATGATGAGCAGGCCGGATGTCCCGCGTAATTTACGGCGGATAACACGTCCCAGCTGACCGGCACGGCGCGGAGCGTCACCAACACCCAGTTCAAGAGCCAGTTCGTACAGGCATTCGCTCAGGCTGCTGCGGGACGGGGAAACAGTAATCAGCCAGACATTCGGGCGCTCACGGACAAACTGCTGTAATGCCTTGCTTTTTCCCACACCCGGACTGCCGTAAATCACGCTGATACACTGAGCGAGTTGTGCATACTGCAATGCCGACCAGATTTGTTTTACTGTCCGGGTCTGAACAAAGTCAGGTGCCTGCGGCATTTCGTTGGTTTTCCGGGTGCGGTTTTCCAGCCACACTGCCAGTTTGCCGCTCACGCTGTCGTTATCACCGCGATAGTTCTCATTCATAAACTGAGACAGTGCTGTCGCTGACAAACCGATTTCGCGGGCTATCGCGCTGTATGTCACTCCGTCATTGTCAACAATGGCGCGGATGGCAGCACGGGTATCAGCCTGTGCGGTTTGTGTCTGTGTCATTTCAATAACGTTGGTCATGTAACCCCCTAAATCGTATTTTTCTTCCGGCGCTCGTCGAACTGAGCAACGGCATTTTCAAACGCATAATCGTAGTTATTCTCTGTCTCCGCAGAGACATGAACCTGCTCACGGCGGACGGTGTTACCGGCTGGCCGGTACATTTCCACAACATGTGTTTCCGGTGGTTCCGGCGGTACTATCTCCGGCATCAGTTCTGCCACTTCCAGCGCAGTCATACGCTGCTGTGCGGTGGTTGCTTCTTTGGTGCGTTTAACAAAACGCTGACGGTTACGGTGATGCTCACGCGCTGCCTGACTATCACCAAACCCTGATTTTTCAATACACTGAGCGGAGCAGATAAAACGGCCGTCCAGCGTGTAACACAGAACCGATTCATGCAGTGATTGCGGGTCAAACCGGATGACCACCTTGTTCGGTTTGATGCCCAGTAACTGCTCGTTGTAATACCGGTTTTTACGGGCTGAAATTTTCCCGCCCGCATTCAGTGTGAACGCGCCGTTGTAAACCGTGACCGCTTCGGCAGGTAACAGCAGCAGATTGCGCTGTTCCGCAGTTGCTTTACGGACGGTGCTTTCACGATAGCTCTGCTCAAATGCGGCATCGAATGACAACACACCCTGACAGGCTTCGGTGTCCCGTTTCGGCTGACGGTTCCAGAATGCGATACCGTCCGCGAGTGCTTTCAGAAATACCTCTGCATCCACTACCCGGTCACCATAATTATCCGGTTTTGCCATCGGATTCGCGCCGGTGTATGCCCCCGCCAGTGACGGATGACGGTCAACAACCTCACCCAGACCACCGTGTGAGAATGCACGCTCTATCGGTTTTGCCTGACCGTGACCCTGACCGAACAGCACGCTTGTCCAGTGCAGTTTGATCCCCAGTAACGGGATGATCCCTTTCGGGTCGTCTTCTTTTACTTTGAACCGGTAGCGGTTCGGCACGCCGCCAGTCATCCATTTATTGGCCGCTGCGCGGGTGTTATCGATGGTGATATGTTTCGGGATACCGTATTGCTCCACCACATCAGCCAGCGCGAGACGGATGCTGTCGCTGTTCTCGGAAACATCCGTGCGCCACGCTAAAATTTTACGTGTGCGGATGTCCTGCCAGACCCATGTTTTAGGGCGGAGCACTTCACCGTTAAACCAGCGGACAAACACGTTATGCTGATAGCCGTCACCGTTGATCCACTCCATTGCATCCAAATCAAGCACGGTACGTTCCTGTGCCGGATATAACCGCATCAGGGCGTGTTCACCTTCACGCAGTAACACTACCTGTTCAGCCGGTACTTCCCGCTCCAGTTTGCGGCGCAGGGAAGACAGGCTCGGAATAGTCCATCCATGTGCGGCAGCGGCTTCTGTCAGTCGTGCATAGCAGGTACGCAACGCCGGTTGTTCAGGACGCAGATAATCAGCCAGGAAAAAATCCCACGCGTCAGAGCTGCATTCCGCTTCTTTCTTCCGCCGGGCTTCAAGACTGCGGCCGTGCTGACTTACCAGTGCTGCAGCCCAGTCTGAGCGGTCAAAATTTTTGACCTGGTAATACCAGCGGCGCACGGATGCCGGAGCGACTGATAACGCCTCACCAACAGAGTCAAAGGCAGTCAGGACATCGATGCCGCTGTCCAGCAATTCGGCAACCGCTATCACTGCTTCGCAGCGTTCGCGTGCTTTTTCACGCTGTTTGTCGCTGGCGTTATTCCAGTTCTGCCAGAGCAGTTCCCCGGAGTAATTTCCGGACTGGCGTTTTTTGATTGCAATCGGGGTGCCGGATACTTCAATGACACCTTGTTTTTTAAGTACGGCAACACGAGTGTGAGCAGGTAGACAACTGTAATGGTATTCAAATGCTTTTGACCCCACGCGTTTGCGGCTCAGTTCCGGAGAGTCTTGCACCAGACGTTCCAACGCATCACGCGTTCTGCGTGGTGTTGATGGCATACCAATAACTCCGGCCAGCTCATTAGCACTAAACCATTCCATATTTACCCCACGTACTTACTTTGATAACGGCTAGGCCATATAGCTGCCGGAGTTACCCCAATAGCTTCAGCTATCAATCTTTCTCCCTTTGGCCAAGGACGATCTAACGCATTATTTAATGTTCTGGAATTTAAGCCCGCGTCTCTTGAAACTCTTGCCAGGGACGTTCCGCGTTTTTTTAAAGCAGCAATAATGTCTGCGCGATGCCAATCACTTCCATTCGTCGGGTTTTTCTGCGATGCTACTTGGTTATTCACAGTAATAACTCCTTATGATAAATCCTAGTAATAAGACAATAAGGACAAAACGGACGCATGTCAACACAAAAACGTCCCTTTAGTCCTTTTTGTTGATGGGGTCACAATCGTTGAATGGCGGGATTCAGAAATGAAAGAGACGACAAATACAGAAAGGGACGAGGTGTCCGTTTTCCTGAATGACAATAGGACGCAAGAGGCAGAATTGAGTCTGAGATTAAATAACCCGTGGGTTAGTGCCCAAGAGGTTGCTGGATTACCTGATGTACCAACGACGTCCAGACGATCACGCGACCTGTTGGAAAAGGCAACAGCAGATAGACCATTGTTAAAAAGAAAGAGAAAAGGGACGAAAGCGACAGAATACCATGCTGCTGCATTACCTATTGCTGCGATACGTGAACTGTTGCGGCTACAGGGTACAGCTAACGAAAAACAAAGTGTCAACGATAATCAGGTATGCAAAGCTGATCCATACAGTGGTTACACATTCGAGCACTTTTTAGATGAGTTTGCATTAATCCCTGGTTACCGGGTTCAGGTTTCCGCAGGCAACGGCTCCATCAGTGAAGATGACATAGGAACATTACCTTGCCGACATCTGGCCTTCCGCCGTAAGTGGTTACGATATAGAGGGTTTAAAGAAAGTGAATTGGTAGTTGTATGGGCTAAAGGCGATTCAATGGAGCCTACGATAAGTAATAACAACACTCTGTTAATAAACACAGCTCGTACCAGACCAACTGACGGAAACATTTATGTTATCAGGCAGGAAGATATGCTGTGGGTTAAGCGCGTTCAAATATTGCTGGATGGCTCATGGTTACTGATTAGTGATAACGATGCATACCAACCCCTACAGATCAAACCGGATGCGATGCATAATTTCCAAGTTATAGGTCAGGTTGTGAACATTGCAAAGGATGTTGGTGACTGATTTAAACGCGATTTAAATGGGGGTTTTATGTTTCGGTACATTTATCACTTTACGTGGTTTTTATTTCCGGCCAGTTCCCCGTTTCTCATTTTATAATTTCAATAGTCATAGCCGTAAAACATAACCAAAATCCTTCGCAATCCCGCAGCCTGCCTTATTTTTTTCCCGCGAAATCCCGTTTATTTTCGCCAAATCCCTATCTATCTTTGTTTCTCATTGTTGGTGGTTCATAACACTGTATAACGCCCCGTTGCCGGGGCGTTTGATTAACACGCTTTGTTTTACAGAGGCTGAGTCTGTGCTTCCACCGCTGCCAGTGCCACCATGTTGACGATACGCCGCACGGAGGAGATAGACGTCAGAATATGCACCGGCTTGTTAATCCCCATCAGCACAGGACCGACCGTCACCCCTTCCGAGGTGGTCACACGCAGCAGGTTATAACTGATACGGGCGGCTTCCCCGTTCGGCATAATCAGCAGATTTGCCGCGCCTTTCAGCGGGCTGTCCGGCATCAGATCACGGCGGATAGCTTCCACCAGCGCCGCATCACCGTGCATTTCCCCGTCAATTTCCAGTGACGGTTCCCGTTCACGGATCAGCGCCAGGGTATCACGCATTTTCTCTGCGGACGGCGACGGACAGGAGCCGAAGCTGGAGCGGGATAACAGCGCCACTTTCGGCTCGATACCGAACCGGCGCACCGCGGCTGCGGCCATCAGAGTGATCTCCGCCAGTTGTTCGGCTGTCGGCTCATCATGCACATAGGTATCGGCGATAAAGGTGTTACCGGTCGGCAGACTGAGCGCATTCATTGCCCCCGCCGTATGCACACCTTCATGGAAACCAAACACATTTTCCACAATCCGGTAGTGATCGTGATAATCGCCGACCACCCCGCAGATCATACCGTCCGCCTCACCACGGTGCACCATGATGGCACCGATACTGGTCGGGTTAGTGATAATGGCACGGCGGGCCTGTTCCTGAGTCACGCCCTTGCGCTTCATCAGCTGATAATATTCCTGCCAGTATTCAGCAAAACGCGGGTCACTTTCATTGTTAACGATTTCAAAATCCTGATCCGGCACAATCTGCAGTCCCAGCTTTTTGATTCGCATTTCAATCACATCCGGGCGGCCAATCAGGATCGGATACGCCAGCCCCATGCTGACCAGTTCCTGTGTCGCATGCAGCATGCGCGGCTCTTCCCCTTCGGCCAGCACGATACGTTTGCGATCTTTACGTGCCATGGAGAAAATCGGCTTCATAAACAGGGTGGTTTTGTAGACAAACTCATTGAGGTGTTCCAGATAGACACTGAAGTCCTCAATCGGGCGCGTCGCCACACCGGTTTCCATCGCCGCTTTTGCCACAGCCGGGGCGATTTTCAGGATAAGACGCGGATCAAACGGTTTCGGGATAATATATTCACGGCCGAAAGATAATTCCTGACCACCGTATGCGGAGGCAACCTGCTCGCTCTGCTCCGCCAGCGCCAGATCGGCAATCGCTTTCACACAGGCCAGTTTCATCTCTTCATTAATCGCTGTTGCGCCGACATCCAGCGCACCACGGAAAATAAACGGGAAGCAAAGCACGTTATTGACCTGGTTCGGATAATCCGAGCGCCCGGTACAGATAATGGCATCCGGACGGACAGCCAGTGCCAGCGGCGGCAGAATTTCCGGTTCCGGGTTAGCCAGTGCCAGGATCAGCGGGTCACGCGCCATACCTTTGACCATCTCCGGTGTCAGCACACCCGGGCCGGAACAGCCGAGGAAAATATCCGCGCCCGGCATCGCATCCGCGAGTGTCCGCATGCCGTTATCATCAATAGCATACGCCGCTTTGGTTTCCGCCATATTGGCTTCACGGCCTTTGTAGATAACCCCTTTCGAGTCACAGACAATAATATTGTCGCGTTTCAGGCCCAGCAGCACCATCAGGTTCATACAGGCAACAGAGGCAGCTCCCGCACCGGAGACCACCAGCCGGACATCGCCGATCGCTTTATTGACGATACGCAGTCCGTTGAGTACGGCTGCAGTACTGATAATCGCGGTACCGTGCTGGTCATCATGGAAGACCGGGATTTTCATGCGTTCGCGCAGTTTCTTTTCAATATAGAAACATTCCGGTGCTTTGATATCTTCCAGGTTGATGCCGCCGAATGTCGGCTCCAGAGAGGCAATAATATCCACCAGTTTGTCCGGGTCGGTCTCATTGACTTCAATATCAAAGACATCCACACCGGAGAATTTTTTAAATAAAACCCCTTTTCCTTCCATCACCGGCTTACCGGCCAGCGCCCCGATATTACCGAGGCCGAGCACCGCCGTACCGTTGGAGATTACCGCGACCAGGTTGCCTTTGGCGGTATATTTATAAGCTGCCAGCGGGTCATCCGCGATTTCGAGGCAGGGAGCCGCAACCCCCGGCGAATAGGCCAGAGCCAGATCACACTGGGTGGTCAGCGGTTTGGTCGGGGTGACGGTAATTTTACCGGGAGAGGGAAACTGATGAAACTCAAGGGCACTTTGTTTTAATTGTTCGTCCATTTCAGGATCCTTTACAGGCGTTAATAACAGGGTCAGGGCGGACCGGCGGTGTAAGCTCTGCCGCCGGTCACGTTATTCAGCGCTACATAATCAGTATACTGATAAATAGCGGAATAGTGAAAAAAGTGTAATATTCATGTAGTTAATGTGCTGAACCTGTTGAAAAAAACAACATATCTCTTATTGGTTATCTGATAATAGCGGCCTTCTCCGGCTATACCGCCAATTATATCTTCCTGTCTTAAACCCTGAACCTCATCCCTATAATATGCTTCATGTTATTAGGCACATTATTATTTTTAAATACTTTGTTATTTGCACATATAACACTTTTGCGTAAAAATTAATTGTCCTGGCGATTATGGTATATTTTGTATTTCAATAATTAATATATCAATTAAATCGTTTTAATTAATATTATCTCATACCGTACACCCGGCAAGGGAGAACTCTATGCCTCATCACACTATTATGGTTATTGATGACCATCCGTTGTTACGCTATGGTTTTAAAATGCTTTTACAACCGGATTATACGTTAACCATCATGCCGGAATTTACTGACAACAATGGTCTGTTCAGCCATATCCATCAGCATACCCCCAGAATGATTATATTGGATATCAATGTCCGTGCTTTTTCCGGTATTGATTTTATTAAAAAATTACGCCACAAAAAAATATCCAGTTATATCCTGGTGTTTTCACAATCACGGGAACGGAATGATATATACGCTGCTATTGATGCCGGAGCTGATGGTTATTTATTAAAAAATTGCGATGTTGATTATTTATTAAGTCAGATTGAAAATGCGTTTAAAGGAAAAAAAATTTTCAGTGAGGCGATTTATAAAATTTTGCAGGAACGTGAACACTATCACGATCCGGTCAGTTACCTGACACAACGGGAAGCCGATGTTCTCAAAGAACTGGCCTGCGGGATGAAAAATAAGGAAATTGCACGGGCGCTGTTTATTTCGGAAGAGACAGTGAAAGTTCATATCCGCAATATACTGAAAAAGCTGAATGTCTCCACACGGCTCGCCGCCAGCCTGCTCTATCTGAAATACCGGCTGCCCCGCTGAGAGGGATCCCCGGGATGGCTGTCCGGGGGTTACTCGCTTTCTTCGTCGATACTCGCCGGTGTCGGGTAATTGAGCAGTTCCAGGGTACCGTCCGGATTTTCGCGGACATCCACCTGGATCACCTCTTTATTCATCCCCCGGAGGATCGTATCCACTTCACTGTAGGCGTAACGGATGTTTTTATCACGCGCCCAGTCCGGCATACCGGTCACACCATAGTAAAAGTACACGGTACTGATGCCGTTGCCCTGGGGCTCTATCGCCTTGATTTTACTGATACGCAGTGCGCCGTAACAAAAATCCTCATGCACCTGCCAGGCGTCTTTACCTTTGTCCGTCAGCTGATATTCCACGCCGGACGATTCAATAGTCGCACTGATAAAACCGACGGAAGCCAGCGCATTCAGCCGTGAAATCATCCATGGCTCTGACTGACTTGAGCTGAACTGCGGCCATTTGTGTTCATCCAGGCACAGTTCGCTGTTTTCCGTAAATTTGAGCTGAAGTTCATTCAGATACACGTCCGTTTGTCCCGCGAGGGTAAAGCTGGCAAATAACAGCGTGCTTCCGGCTAAGTACTCTTTCATCGATCCTGTCTCAACATCTTCCGGATGTTTTTGTCATGGTTATGGCGTAATGCTACCCCACTTTTTTGCATTTATCGAATACTCTCTGCACGTAAGATTCTGGATAACTGCATCAAATTCCCGCATTATGCTATTTTTCGTGTTCACGACAAAGGATAAAAGATGAAAAATACAACCTCCGTCTGCCGGATTTTCGGGATTAAAAACTGCGACACGATGAAAAAAGCCCGGGCATGGCTGGATGCTCATCAGATAGCGTATGAGTTTCATGATTACCGGCAGGATGGCGCGGATACAGAACTGCTCAGTGAATTTGCCCGTCATATTGACTGGACACAACTGCTCAACAAACGCGGCACCACCTGGCGTCAGCTGGATAAGACTGAACAGGATGCGGTGACAGATGCGCAGTCCGCCATCCGTCTGATGTCAGAAAAACCGGCGCTGATCAAACGCCCGGTGCTGGTCTCTGCGGACGGCCGTTATCACCTTGGTTTTAAAGCTGATGATTATCAGCAGTTCTTCAGTCTTCCTGCCTGATACAGAGGAAACACCATGCATTGTCCTGTAACAGAACTGGCAAAACAGCTTATCAGCCGGGAATCGGTCAGCCCGGATGATAAAGGCTGCCAGGCACTGATGGCTGAACGCCTGATTGCCGCCGGGTTTACCGTCGAACACATGCCTTTCGGCGACACACAGAATTTCTGGGCATACCGGGGCGGCAGCGGCACAACACTGGCCTTTGCCGGTCACACCGATGTGGTCCCCCCGGGCGACCTCAGCCACTGGCGCACTCCGCCGTTTGAACCGGCACTGATTGACGGCATGCTGTACGGGCGCGGTGCTGCCGATATGAAAGGTTCGCTGGCAGCCATGATTGTTGCTGCCGAGCGTTTTACTGAACGTTATCCGGACTATCCGGGACGCCTTGCTTTTCTTATCACTTCAGATGAAGAAGCGTCAGCCGTCAACGGCACCGTGAAAGTGGTGGAAACGCTGATGGCGCGCCATGAAAAGGTGGAATATTGCCTGGTCGGTGAGCCGTCAAGCCAGTCCCAATTAGGGGATATGATTAAAAACGGCCGCCGGGGTTCCGTTACCGCAAACCTGACGATTCACGGCACCCAGGGCCATGTCGCCTATCCGCATCTGGCTGATAACCCGGTTCACCGCGCCGCGCCGTTTATACAGGAGCTGGTGGCTGAACACTGGGACAACGGCAATCAGTTTTTCCCGCCGACCAGCATGCAGATAGCCAATATCCGTGCCGGTACCGGCAGTAACAACATCATTCCCGGTGATCTGTTTATTCAGTTCAATTTCCGTTTCAGCACCGAATCCACCGCTGAATCACTGAAAGCGCGGATTGCCGCGCTGCTGGAAAAACATCAGCTGAAACACACCATTCACTGGTCATTGTCCGGACACCCGTTCCTGACCCCGGAAGGCCTGCTGACCGGTGCAGTCTGCCGTGCTATCGGTCAGTACTGTAATCTGACACCAGAGCTCTCCACCAGCGGCGGAACCTCTGACGGACGCTTTATTGCGCGGATGGGCACACAGGTTGTGGAGCTGGGTCCGATCAACGCCACCATTCATAAAGTGAATGAATGCGTCAGCGCCGCTGATTTGCAGCAACTCAGCCGTATCTATCAACGGATTATGGAGCAGATACTGCTATGATGACCTTTGAAATGCTGACCGGGCAGACCCGTGATCATGTCATTAATTTTGCCGGTAATCATCACCTGCAATTTAATGCCACCAAAGCGTTTCTTGCCATGCAGAAAGCGGCGGCAACCGCAGGATTTAAACTGATGCCCGCCAGCTCCTTCCGCGATTTTTCCCGTCAGCAGATTATCTGGAATGAAAAATTTGCCGGGGTCCGCACTGTGAATGACGCAGAAAACCGCCCGCTGGATGTCTCAGGGCTGTCAGAGGCGGAGCGCTGTCAGGCGATTCTGCGCTGGTCTGCCATTCCGGGTGCCAGCCGTCATCACTGGGGAACAGAGGTCGATTATTACGATCCGTTCCGTCTGCCTGCTGATATTGCTCTTCAGCTTGAGCCCCGGGAATACGAGGAAGGCGGCTATTTTGCCGCCCTTTCCGCCTGGCTGGCGGATAATATGGCACAGTTTGATTTTTATCTGCCGTTCACACAGCGTCAGACCGGTGGTGTGGCTTATGAACCGTGGCATATCAGCTACTGGCCGCTCTCTTATGAAGCGGAGCAGCTTTACACCCCGGAAACGCTTGAAAGAGTACTGAAAACACAGGACATCGCCGGTAAAACATGGTTACTGGCTAATCTTGACGCAATTTATCAGCAATATGTCACATTACCGGAAAGCGATTAATCCGGTGATTTCTCCTCTGACGCCGGGGTATTCTCCGGCGTCATTTCATCTGTTTCCGGCAGGCGCAGCATAAAGATCAGCAGCCAGACCAGAATACACAGCAGTAACAGCCGGATATAAATCAGTTTCACCAGCCAGAGCGACACCGCAAACGTCAGCAGGATCACGATTACCGCACGCCGTTTTGCTTTGCGCGGCAGGCCTTTGTGTGTCTGCCAGTGACGGATGTAGCCGCCGAACCAGGAGCGGTACAGCAGCCAGTGATGGAACCGGGGAGATGAACGGGAGAAACACCACGCTGCCAGCAGCAGGAACGGCGTTGTCGGCAATACCGGCAGCACAACCCCTAGGGTTGCCAGTATGACGGCAATCCAGCCTGATAACAGCAGCAGTATGCGGGTGAACGGCTTCACGTCCTGAGTCTCCGGTAATGAGAATGCAACTCAATGTTATCGTTGTGTAACACCTTATTCAACCGGCTTGTGATCACAAATGATAATCCGCTGACAAAACGGCTCTCTGTTCCGCACAGAGAGCCGCTCAGGTTGCTTTCAGTATTATTACCGGCAGAAAATCAAATGATTGATACTGATATCACATCAGTGGCGGTACTGACGGCCGGATCGGCACAACGAGCACTGTCGGCCCCTTGCGCTGTAATGCCGCTTTGCAGGCCGCAATTACCTCAGCCTCTGTTTCTGCCCGGACTGCGGTGCAGCCGTAACCGGTGGCAAGAGCCGCAATATCCAGCCCCGGAATATCCAGACCCGGCACCCCCGGCGTATCTTCCAGCACTGCGAAAGATTTCAGAATGCCGTACTGCCTGTTTTCCGGAATGACAAACAGGATCGGTAACTGATGCTGTGCGGCAGTCCATAATCCCTGCACAGAGTACTGCATGGAGCCGTCACCGATAATCGCCGCCACCGGCCGGTTACGCCCGCTGTTCCGTTCACCGAGGGCAATCCCGGCGCTGGCCGGTAATGTCCAGCCGAGTGAACCGCTGGCAAAGGTGTAAAATGAGTCCGGTTTATCCACCGGCCAGGCAGCATGCAGTTCGCCGAGGTTAGAGGGGGATTCCTCGGTCAGAATCGTTTCTTCCGGCATCGCACTTCTGACCGCGCGGAACAGCTGTGAAGCACTCAGTAGCCCGTCTGACGCAGCTTCCGGCGCGGCGGGATGCGGCGCCATACCGTGCGGTTGTTTACTGACGGCAGTTGCCAGTGCCGGTCGTGCACTCACCAGCTCAGTTAACTGCTCAACCGCCAGTACCGCATCACATAACAGGCTGTCTCCGACCGGCGCCCGACCGGCTTCCTGCGGATCATCCGTGATATGCAGCAACCGGAGTCCCGGCGGGATATAGTCACCGGCCACATACGGGTAATAGCGGAAGACCGGCGCACCGATGATCAGCGCCACATCATGCCCGGCGAGTTTGTCCGAGAGTGGTTTCATGGCAAACGGCAGGCCGCCTGCATACAGCGGATGAGATTCCGGGAACGGCGGGCGCTCGGAAGCTGGTGCCGAATACACCGGGATATTCAGTTTTTCCGCCAGCCGGATCCCTGCCTCCCAGCCCTCCCCCCGCGCAAGGGATGAGCCGTAAATCAGTACCGGATTTTTCGCCCCTGACACACTCTGCGCAAACTCCCGCATCCGCACCGGGTCGGCACTGATACGGTGAGACACGCTGCGGACAACCGCCGCATCTGCTTCCGCCGGTTTATCCCAGTCATCCAGCGGGATCGATAAAAATACCGGGCCTGCCGGCGGTTGCAGTGCCATCGCATACGCCCGCATAAAGGCCGCCGGAACATCTTCCGCCCTCACCGGCTGATAACTCCATTTCACCCACGGCTCCGGCAGTGTTTCCGGCTTAATATTGGTCAGCCACGGCTCTATCAGCAGCATGTCGCGGGTCTGGTTACCGGCGGTAATAATCAGCGGCGTGCGGTTCATATACGCGGTAAGAATATTACTCATCGCGTTACTCAGCCCGGCGGAGGTATGCACATTGACCAGTGCAACATTACGGGTGGATTGCGCATAACCATCCGCAGCGGCGACCGCAGACGATTCATGCAGTGTCTGGATATAACGGAAATCTGCCGGAAAGTTTTTCAGGAAAGTTTCTTCTGTCGAGCCGGGATTACCAAAAACAGTCGTGATATTCAGTTGCCGGAGTAATTCAAATGTCACCTGACGGATTGTTTTTCCCATCGTAATGCTCCTGTGAAATCATTATTCTGCTGATACCGGATATACCGGCGAATGGAAAAAGCATGCTGACCACTTTATCTGTCTGACGATAATTTTCACTTAAATAACAATGATAAACATCGTAAATATAAATTAACAGAACAGTGAAAAATTCCGATATTCCGGACTCTATTACAGCGGAAAATAAAGATCAAACTGCGGCTTTATGGCCCTGTTCCTGATTATCAGACCGGCAGAATTATTATTTCTGATATAAAGCAGAAAGATAGAGGTAAGACCAGATAACCCCATCATAAAAGGTCAGTGTAATACCCCTGGCGGGGCCGGTTGAGAGTAAACAACGCGATAACATGCTGGCCGTTTGTTAGTCCGTTACAGTTCCGTTTAACTCAGAGCTGTTATTGTCTGCCGCGTGGTACCAATTGGTTATTTTGCTTTTTTTCAGCTCTCCGCGGATGCAGAGAGCTTTTTTTTTATTTCCGGTATACTATCCGGATTATTCACACTGTTTATGTACAGAGGTCGTATGCTGAAAATATTCTGCTTTATTGCCGTTATTCTTCTTTCGGGCTGTGCCGGGGTTGGTGTCGGTGCATCCGGAGGTTCTGAAGGCGCTTCTGTGGGAATCGGTACGGGCATCGGCTTTTAACCCGGATGTTAATGAATAAGCACGGTAACAATAGTGCATTAGTCATACAGGATGAAAAAAGTCATATTTAAGATTCAATGCATTGATAAATAAACCCATTTAAAAACCACCTGAGCGGGTTGGTAATATATAATTACCTGAAATATAACCAGGTAAAGCGTATCACCGATGTGCCGGGAACATACCGGCAAAAACTGTATGATGGCATTCCTGAATATGCACAGAAAGCATTACCCCGGTCCGGGGTGCGGGCATTGTTCCGTAGTGAAATTATGCGCCATTAATTTATGGAAAAGGCAGTTGGAACATAACTGCCTTAGTGTCCGTCAGACGGAAATAAACATAAATGTGACAGGAAGAAAAAAGATACCGCCGGGAATAGTTGCTGTAATCAAAGGTAATAAAGCAAAAGCTTCCATAAATTACTCCTCATTGTTATCACTAAATATATTTTAATCAGCATCAATAAAATTTCAATATATCCGTTATTTTTCAGGGAGATCTGCTGGTAAACAACATGACGACTAAATCTTGTCGTACTGCGTAATCAGGGAATAAACGAGCTACAGACATGACGGTATCGCCTGAATGTCCCGGCGTGTCCCCGGAAGATGTGATTAAGAAATGTTATTCCGTATATGGCGGATGTGATAACCTTATAGCTTCATCTTTCAGGAAAGAAATAACGACCATAACCGTTTCCGGAGGGTTCGTGAAAGCAAGTGAAGCCACCTCAGTTAACCGGGGAGACAACCCGGCGGGTAATGGTTTTGAACTAATTTTGAATGATAGTGACTTATCGATTCTGATTTATTGATAAATAAAGACAAAAAAAGGTAACAACAATGCATTGGTTAGCAGACTACTGGTGGGTCATCCTGGTGCTGTTTGTCGGCGTGATCCTGAACGCCATTAAAGATCTCAAACGCGTGGATCACAAAAAATATCTGCAGAACCGCAGGGAACTGCCGCCTCACCGTGATAATAACGCACAGTGGGATGATGAGGATGACTGGCCGGATAATAAATCTAAAAAGCCCTGATCTCTTCTGCTGTCTGCTGCGCCCACTGCGGGCGCAGTGTCTGTAATATCACTGCCGTTTCCTGCCTCAGCACACTAAGTAATGCCTTTTTTCCGCTGATATGGCGAGCTTTCAGTATCTCTGGTTTACCGGACAGCAACTGTGACAATTCCGCTGTCTGTGCCGGGTATTCCCTTTGCAGGAGTACCAATGCAGGATCTGCCACCGCCTGTGGTTTAGCGGCATACGCAAACCCGGCCAGCATCCGCCATTCCCATTCATTGAGTGATTCCGCCTGCTCCGGCGGTACCGGTGAAAATCCCCATATCTGAGAAAAAACAGTGCAATCCCGGGCAAACTGCTGTTCTGCGTCATCCGCCAGTGCCTGTCCGGCCCGCGTCAGCGGCAGCAGCAGCATTGCGGTATAACATCCGCTGCCCGCTTCCGGGTGTGTCCCCATTCGGGCAAAACGAAAGCCGCAGGATGTCCAGAACGCAGCCAGTTCCGGGGTATAGCCGAAACTGACGGACAGATAATCCATACCGCTGTTTTTTGCTGCGTCAGCCGCCCGCTGTAATAACTGACGTCCCAGCGCACTGCGCCGGTAGCCTGCATGTACGGCGATCCGGCTGATACGGCGTGAACGCAGTTGTGCCGCCTGCGGGAAATAACTGTGTGCCGCCAGCGATTGTGCCAGCAGATTTCCGCGTGGCCGCCGCGTGCCCGCCCAGACAGACAGTGTCAGTGCTGCCGGTAACCCACCCTCGTCGGTCAGCCAGAGCGCCGCAGTCACCTGCTGCCGGTGGCGGAACTGCGCGAAATGCTGTCCGGGCGCATCGGCCAGCCGCCGTAGATCCAGCGGGGATGTCCGGTAATGCGCTGCCGTCAGCAGACCGTAGAACCCGGACAGTAAATCCGGATCATCACATAACGCCTGCTGTGTTACGGACTGATATTCACACTCACCCGCCGGTGTGATTTTTTCTGCCGGTTCGGTGAGCAGCAGAGCCTCATCCAGCCAGGCTTCCGCCGGGTCATGCTCTGCCCAGCGTACCGGCTGCGTCAGCGTCAGTGCAGTAAACTGCGGTAATGAGTGACAGAATTTCAGTAAAAATCCCCGTCCGGTGCCTTCATAACCCTGAACAGTGGTCAGCAGCAGCACACGGGGAAATACCGCCGTAAAACGTGCGAGCAGCGGCAGCGGGATCATCGCCGCTTCGTCGATCACCAGCCAGCCGTATGTGCTGACATCCACCGTTTCCGCCAGTGTCAGTAAATTATCCGGGGCGATAAATTCCGTTTGTTGTGAATCATGAAGATAACGCTGTATCACCGTTACCGTAGCTTTTGCCGGAGCGCATAATAAATGACGGCCCGGCGCTTCTGCCAGGAACAGACCAGCCACGGCAGATTTACCCCGTCCTCTGGCTGCTGTCAGGCAGAAAATGCCGCTTTCCGCGCGGCGGAGTTGCATCAGTATCTGCTGCTGCGCAGGGGTCGGTGTGCCGTCCGGCGGCTGCCACGCGTTTTGCGGCGGCAGCAGGGTCATATCAAATGGCTGGTCTTCATACCGGCAGAGATGGGCAGGATGGATAAGTGTACGGGCGAAGTGGCGCATGAAATGCGGCGCGGGGATCATCTGTCCGCCGTCATTCCAGCGCAGACTGTCCTCATCCGGCCGGGTCTGCCATTGTGATTCCGGCGGCAGCAGCAGGATCAGCCAACTGCCCGCCTGTAATGTGCCGGCCAGCATAGCCAGTGCTTCACTGTGCAGCCCGCGCCGGGCATCAAACACGCCGTGACGGAACTCTTGTCCCAGCAACAGACGGGCTTTCTCTGCCACTGTGCCGCCGGGCAGCTGAGCGGAAATGATCGGCCAGTCGCCGGGCGCCGCGTCTCTGATTTCCTGTAACCGGGATTCACACCAGTCGTCACTGCCGCTCAGTACCCACAGACGGCGGATACCCTGTATGCGGAGCTGTTCTGTGCAGGCGTGAAACAGTGCGGGTAACATGGGAACCGCTACATCTTACCGACAAGCAGTGACAGGATCCCCGCCGCGATCAGCGGTCCGACCGGAACCCCTCTGAACAGTGCGACACCGATAATGGTACCCACCAGCAAACCAGCAACCGTGGACGGCTGGTTACTCATCAGTGTAACGCCCCGGCTGCCCAGCCAGGACACCAGTATGCCGATCACTATCGCCAGCAGGGATTTCCAGTTCAGAAAGGAACCTAAAACGTCATTGGCACTGATTTTACCGCTGGCAATCGGTGCCATCACACCGACGGTCAGAATGAGGATCCCCAGCTTCAGGCCATATTTTTCCACAAACGGGAAATAGCCGTTGAGCGGCGTAATGCGCACAGCCAGCAGAAAAAGAATAGCCAGGGTTACCGTCATGTTATTACTGATAAGCCCGAGCCCGGCTAAGACCAGGAGGATAATCAGGGTCGGGTCAATATTACTCATAGCAGATCCTGCGTGTCGGGGGGAATGGAAGCCGCCAATAGTATGCCGTTATACGATGATAATCAAACTCTGCCGGTTTTGCAGGAAAAACCGGCAGAACGACTTATTTCAGTGCGGAAAATGTGTCACATTGCGCAATATTGCCGCTGTCAAAACCGCGTTTGAACCACTCATAACGCTGTGCGGATGTTCCGTGTGTGAAGCTGTCCGGGATAACCCGTCCCTGACTCTGTTTTTGCAGGCGGTCATCGCCGATGGCCTGCGCTGCATTCAGAGCATTTTCCAGATCACCGTTTTCGAGGATCCCGGCTTTTTCCATCTCATGGCCCCAGATCCCGGCAAAACAGTCAGCCTGTAATTCCATTTTCACTGACAGGCGGTTTGCCTCTTTCTGACTGCTGCGCTGCTGGCGCTCACGTACCTGACGATCGATACCGAGCAGATGCTGAACATGGTGCCCCACTTCATGAGCGACCACATAGCCCTGCGCGAAATCCCCGCCCGCCCCTAATTTAGTGCGCATGTCATCGTAGAAAGAGAGGTCGATATAGACTTTCTGATCTGCCGGACAATAAAACGGCCCCATCACCGCCTGCCCTGCACCGCAACCGGTCGGTGTTGCGCCCCGGTACAGCACCAGTTTCGGCTCGCGGTACTGCCGGTTCATCTGTGCGAATTTTTGTCCCCAGACCGCTTCGGTTTCCGCCAGCATCACGCCGGTAAATTCCGCCTGTTTCTGCTCCTGTGCACTGTTCTGTGCCGGACGCTGCTGTGAGGTGGTCTGCCCGATATTGACCGGGTCACCGGTAACCAGGCCGGTCAGGTCAATGCCGTAAAAACCGGCCACGACCACGATAACGACCACAACCAGTCCGGCTTTGCCGCGCGGCAGCGGAATACGCGGCCCGCCTGCGGATCCGCCCGGAATTCTGCCCCCCGCACTGCGGCGGTCTTCAATATTGTCGCTCTGGCGACGCCCTTGCCAACGCATGATGATTCTCTGCTTATCGGATAATAGTCGGATAACTACATAGTACAGAGAAAATGAAGTGAGGAAAAATGCTTCTTTCTTTCAGGGGAGTGAAAAATCAGCTTAATGCCGGTGATACGCGGGTTCTGTTATCACCGGCCATGCATTCAGGAGATGAATGATTAATCCAGTTTCACACCCAGACGGCGTGCCACTTCCTCATAGGCTTCAATCAGGCCGCCGAGGCTCTGACGGAAACGGTCTTTATCCATTTTATCCAGAGTTTCTTTATCCCACAGACGGCTGCCGTCCGGTGAAAATTCATCGCCGAGCACTACCTGACCTTTATACAGACCGAATTCCAGTTTGAAATCCACCAGGATCAGACCGGCGTCATCAAACAGACGGGATAATACGTCATTGGCGATGTAGCTCAGGCGCTTCATTTCCGCAAGATTTTCCCGGCTGACCCAGCCGAAGGTTTCGCAGTAGGATTCATTGATCATCGGGTCATGTTTGGCGTCATTTTTCAGGAACAGATCGAAGATTGGCGGATTCAGCACCATACCCTCTTCCACGCCCAGACGTTTCACCAGTGAACCGGCAGCGCGGTTGCGGATGACGCACTCGACCGGCACCATATCCAGTTTTTTCACCAGAATTTCGGTATCAGATAACAGGCGTTCCATCTGCGTCGGGATACCGGCAGCTTCCAGTTTACCCATGATAAAGTGGTTGAATTTATTATTGACCATGCCCTTGCGGTCAAACTGCTCGATGCGCTCACCATCCAGTGCTGATGTATCATTACGAAATTCCAGAATCAGCAGATCGGGATTATCCGTGGTGTAGACCGTTTTGGCTTTCCCACGATACAGTTCAGCATGTTTTTGCATCTTGCACTCTCCAGACAGGATTAATAATAGGCGTATCGCCTGACGGACAATATTCTCCCTCAGAACGATTCAATAAGCAATCGTTTGCGTAAGAAAAGATACAGACCCGGAAAGAGAGTGTTGTCCGGCAGAAGTGTGTTTACACCATAATGAGGGATAAACCCCGGGCTGTCAGCAGGTCACGGGCAGATTGCGGAACCTTCAGAGTGAGCACCACATGATCCAGTTCCTCACATGCCGCCACGCGGTAAGGTGCAATACGGCTGAGTTTGTCACCGGTCACACCGGCCACGGTCAGACTGCTCTGTCTTATCAGTGCCCGTTTGAAAGCGGCTTCCTCAAATCCGGTGACCGTCAGACCACTGTCCGCATCCAGTGCGCATCCGCCGGGAAAACAGAGGTCAATATTCAGATAAGACAGCTGCTCCAGTGCCTGTGCCCCGATGCAGGTGCCGGAAGCGCGGTGCAGCTTTCCGCCCAGCACAATCAGCTCAAAATGCGGGTAGTCACTCAGTGCGGCTGCAATAAGCGGACTATGTGTTATCACGGTCAGGGAAAAATCTTTCGGCATGTGCTGTGCCAGCAACAGGTTCTGACTCCCCCCGTCCAGAAAGATCGTGCTGTGATTGCGGATCAATCCTGCACAACCGAGCGCAATTTTTTCTTTTTCTGCACTGTTCTGCCCGATCCGCTGCTGAAAATCCGCCACATCACCCAATACACTGACCGCACCGCCATACACCCGTTTACAGAGCCCTTCATCCGCCAGAACCTGCAAATCACGGCGGATGGTGTGCTCTGATACACCAAGCTGTTCAACCAGTGTGCTGCACTGTACCCGGCCGTCATTGTGTAATAACTGTCGGATCAGGGCTTGCCGTTGTTCCGGAAAAGCTGCATAATCGAGCATGTATTTCTCCTGTAAATTGCATAAAGCATCATAAACGTGCATCCCCTGCGGGTCAATCGAAACCCTGCCACTGCTGAGGTCATTCTGTGAACACACATCATCCGGATATCGCATTTTTTCATCAGTTAGCCAACCGCGCAGCACAAGAGACGTTACCGCGTTTTTTACCCGGGCATACACTGTCCGTCGATACCAAAATCAAAGAAGGTGTCAGTTTTGATCCGGTGACGGATGCAGACCGGCAGGCTGAAATCGCACTGCGGGAAATGATCAGCGCAGCATATCCGCAGCACAGTATTTTAGGTGAGGAGTTCGGTCTGACCGGCGAAGGGGATTATCAGTGGAACCTTGATCCGGTGGACGGCACCCGCCCGTTTATGCTCGGTTTGCCGGTCTGGGGAACGCTGGTCGGATTAATCTGTCGCGGAACGCCTGTAATGGGAATGATGAGCCAGCCGTACACCGGCGAGCGTTTCTGGGCGGATGGTGAACGCAGCTGGCACAGCAGCCCGCACGGAACATATGTGATGAAAACCCGCAAAAACATCACCCTGGCCAATGCCATTCTGCACACCAATTCACCGGAGCCGATGCCCCGTTTCCCGGAAATCCGGCTGGCCGATCTGATGGAAAAGGTCTTAATGACCCGTTTCGGCGGCGAGTGCTATGCTATGGCGATGGTAGCGGCAGGCAAAATCGACCTGTGTTTTGATTACACCCTTCAGCCATATGATATCGCTGCATTTATCCCGATCATTGAGCAGGCCGGTGGTTGCGTGACAACCCTTGACGGCGGACCCGCCATACAGGGCGGTGCTGTTCTCGCCAGTGGTTGTCCGCGTCTCCATCAGCAGGTGCTGACTATTCTGAACAAAAATATTTAATAATCGTATAATGATTATGATTATAAATTCGTATTACAAAGGTTGTTGTGAATGAGTGATGTAATTACAGTAACACCGCCCGCCGTACCGGCGGAACGGGAACAGATAGCCACCCGCGCGCTCTTTTTTGTCGCCGGTTTTGCCTCCGCGGCCTGGGCAGCACTGGTGCCGTTTGCCAAACTGAACACCGGCGTGAATGACGGGGTTCTCGGGTTATTACTGCTCTGTCTCGGCGGCGGTGTGCTGGTCGCCATGCCGCTGACCGGCGTGCTGACCACCCGTTTCGGCTGCCGCAGGGTGATGACCGTTTCCGTTATCCTGCTTAGTGCAGCCCTGCCGCTGCTGGCGGTCATTAATCACACCGGCTTACTGGCTCTGACGCTGATTATTTTCGGTATGGGTATCGGGATCACCGACTGTGCCATGAATATTCAGGCCATTATTGTTGAAAAAGCGGCACCAAAACCGATGATGTCCGGCTTTCACGGATTCTACAGTGTCGGCGGCATTGCCGGTGCAGGAGCCATGAGCGGCTTTATGCTGACGGGAATGGGCGCATTACAGGCGGCCGATGCCGTGACGGCGATTTGTCTTCTGCTGCTGGCTTTCAGTTATAAAGGCATGCTGGATTACGCCTGGCCGTCAGAAGGCCCTGCATTTGCTGTGCCGCGCGGTGCGGTATTGCTGATAGGGATTATCTGCTTCGCCACCTTTCTGGCCGAAGGCAGTGTGCTGGACTGGAGTGCGGTTTTCCTGACAGAGTATCGTCATGTGCCGGAAAGCATGGGCGGACTGGGTTTTGCCTGCTTCGCGGTGCTGATGTCCCTCGGGCGGCTGACCGGCGACAAAATTGTCGCGGTGCTCGGACGGCCGCAGGTGGTGCTGTGGGGCGCCCTGCTGGCTGCCGGTGGTCTTCTGCTGAGTGTGCTGAGTGACAACTGGCTTCTGGCGCTCACCGGTTACGGGCTGATCGGCCTGGGATGTGCCAACGTGGTACCGGTAATGTTTTCCGCTATCGGCCGCCAGACCAGTATGCCGCAGGCCGTTGCCGTCCCGGCGGTAACCACTCTGGGTTATCTCGGTATTCTGGCAGGACCGGCGTCTGTCGGGCTGATTGCTTACCGCTTCACCCTGCCCGCTGCACTGCTGGCCGTGGTCGCGCTGCTGTTGCTGGTCGCACTGCTGTCGCGCAAAGTCCGGATGTAACCGATGTAAAAACACCGGCCGTCAGGCCGGTGTTGCTGTATTCTCCGCCGCATCTTTCAGAATTGCTTTCAGACGCGGATAACGGCGGGCCAGCCGCCAGCGCAGCCGCAAATCTTTGGCGTTATCCCAGATGAGTGACCAGATCCCGCGATCAAACAGTTCACGCACAATCTCCTGTTTCACCTCCGGCGATTCTATCTCACTGATGGTGTGCAGGATCCCCAGCCCTTCTTTGGAAATCTGCCAGTAACAGGCAGGGATCTGCTTTGCGACATCCGCATGGCGCTGATTGATATCATTCAGCATTTCCAGAATTTTCATGTAATTATGGACTGTACGTACGCGGATTTTGTCATCAGGCGGCGTATGCGATACCGATTCGGAATGGATCAGATAATCGTAATAACGTTCATCAATATATTCCACCCGCGCTGCGGTCATCAGCAGTTCGGTTGTCCACGGAATATCCTGGTGGTGCAGCCCCGGCTCAAAATAATAGCCCTGCTCACGCAGAAAATCAGTGCGGTACAGGTTCAGCCAGGTCACATGCAGGAACTTACGGGAGTTGAGTGCCCGTTTCAGCCAGTCCGGCCCGGAAAGAACGCCGGTGGAACGCAGACGATCAGGCGGGAAAATCGGCCGTGGTTCACGCCCGTCTTCATAAACATAGGTACCATTGCAGGTTGCCACATCCAGTTTTCCGGCAAGCGCAATTTCCAGCAGGCGGCCGTACATTTGCGGGTGAATCACATCATCAATGTCCGGAAACGTGATGTATTGCCCTTTTGCCACGGCAAAACCGGTATTCCGCGCCACCGAGACGCCCTGATTTACCTGCTCCAGAATAGTGACAGACGGGAATTTGTCCTGCCATTCACGCAGCACAGCATCCGTATTATCTTTGGAACCGTCATTAACGAGGATCAGCTCCCAGGCAGGAAGTGTTTGTTTCAGCAGGCAGTCAAAAAACTGAGGAAGAAATTTTTCCCCGTTATAGACGGCAACAACAATGCTCAGTAAAGGTCGTGAAGAGTCCGAAGATAAATCCATGTCAGCCCTGTCAATTCCGGGTAGCCTGATATTCAGCAGACAATGCGGCTGAATATAGCGAAAAAATAATTATAAGTTTTTAAATATAACCGGAGAGCCTGGCATAAACGTGGCTAATAATGCGATATGTAAGACAGAGAAATAAGAATTTATCTTAAAAATGATTAGGTTGTGTATCAATTTATTACAAAATAATAACGATATAAAAAAATACCGGCCATTAACAATGACCGGTACCGATAATTATATTTACGCATTTATATGTTGCGTGAATATATTATTTTACAGATGATTTGCTGAATGCCGCTTCCAGCGCTTTCACCATTTCATCATTTTCTTTCTGTGTCAGCGGTTTCCCTTTGGCACTGATAAACTGGAGGCTGCTGCGGTTATCCAGGTCACCGACCTGTAAGGTGTAATCACCTTCGGCCACTGACGGATCATCCATACCCAGGCTGCTCCACTCTGCAGAACTCAGCCCTTTGTATGTCACTTCAATATTCCCGGTCGAACGGGTGCGGTCACCCACTTTCATGCCGACGCTTTCCAGCACAACCGGCAGACGGGACCAGACCACATCAAACGGCGCGCGGACAATAATCTGCGGCAGACCGGTTTTATCACTGCCGCTCTGAACGTCCGGAGCCGCATACTGTGACGCATTGGTTTCCTGACGTGCGGCATTACGCATACGGTCAAGGCCGTCCACCAGCTCGTTGAGTGTCAGGTTGTTATAACGGGTAATTTCTGTTTTATCTGTCACCGGGTTTTCACCCTGTTTCAGACCTTCACTGGTCACAACAACTGCCACCTGTGAACCGGCCGGTTCAATTTTGATGCGCTGGCGGGACTGTAACGGCAGGTCTTCATCCGCACGCTGCCAGACAATCCAGTCAGTGACAATCACGCCACCGGCTTCATCACGCTGGCTGACCGGCACTGAGCGATCGGCCAGAACGCGGTTGATCTGAGCCCACAGCGTTCTGTTTTCCGCTGAATTCTCCAGCAGAAGACGGCTTGCGTCTCCTGCTGTTTCAGTACGGGAACCTGCTAACAGGCTGACAGTCTGTACCGGCGGACGGATGTCCAGCGCCAGACCGGTCGCACCATCCTGCTTAACCTGAGGAATATCATACTGGCCGCTCTGTAACGGCAGGATCATCCCCTGAGGAACATTCAGCGCCTGTAACTGCGGCGCATCCAGGTACGAAGTATCGCCGCTGACCTGGCGCTTATAGTTCTGATCGCCGGAGCAGGCTGCCAGTAATAAAACCACGGAAAGACCAGCGAGCTTCGTAACCTTTGATTTTTGCAGTAGTGTTGCCATTCAGATTCCCTAAAATATTATCGTATGCCCGCCGTCTTCATGGCACGGCCGACCGTATTCTGCCCCGCTTCCGTGAGCGGTAACAGCGGCAGACGCAGTGTCTGCTCTGCGATCAGACCCAGCTGATGACAGGCCCATTTTACCGGTGACGGGCTTGGCTCACAGAATAATGTGTGATGCAGGTCCATCAGTTGATTATTAATCACACGCGCACGGTCAAAATCCCCGCGCAGGGCAAGATCAAACATCTGTGCCATCTCTGCCGCAGCCACGTTGGCTGTCACAGAAATCACACCTTTGCCGCCCAGGAGGGTGAAATCCAGTGCTGACGCGTCATCACCGCTGAGCAGAATGAAGTTTTCATCATTCACCAGGGTTTTGATTTCATTCACACGGCTTAAGTTCCCGGTCGCTTCTTTAATTGCCACAATATTGTCCAGTTTTGCCAGCCGGGCAACAGTTGCAGGTAACATATCACAGCCGGTGCGCGTTGGCACATTATACAGAATTTGCGGTAATGCGGTATTCTCTGAAATCACTTTAAAGTGCTGATACAGACCTTCCTGTGACGGACGGTTGTAATACGGGGTAACGGTCAGACATGCCGCCACGCCGCTGTTTTCAAATTGCTCAGTAAACCAGACCGCTTCGTTGGTCGCGTTAGCGCCGGTACCGGCAATAACAGGAATACGGCCTTCCGCGAACTCCAGTGTCGCCAGTACCACATCCACATGTTCCTGATGTGACAGTGTGGCGGACTCCCCGGTGGTTCCGACAGCCACAATGGCGGACGTACCTGCCGCGACATGGTAATCCACTAATTTCCGGAGCCCCGCTTTGTCAACACGACCCTGTGTGTCCAGTGGTGTAACCATCGCAACAATACTGCCTTTTAAAACGTCATTTATGTGTGACATGTACGAAACCCTCATAATCGGATAAATATAGGACAACATTTTAATGGTACTTGTTCAGAGCGCAGAAAAAAACACCCTAACTGTACGTTTTTAATGAATTTTGTTAATACCTAGCGGCACACCTTAAAAAGAAGTAATAATGTCCGCTTTTTTCACCGGTAAAACGGCGGAACACATGATAACGTGTCTGTATCCGGCAGGTTTGATATGCCGCAATCATTTGATTATTACCGCAGAGCACACAACAGGTTATTGCTATCGGCCTTATCTTTCTTTATGTTTAACACATTCACGGTGTCATGAAGAGGAATGAGGGTTTGCCGCAACGCGATCAGCAATATCTGGTTATCACTGCACTGGGACGGGATCGCGCAGGGATTGTGAATGCGATTACCCGTCATGCCGGAGAGTGTGACTGTAATATCGAAGATAGCCGTCTGGCGATTTTCGGTGAGGAGTTCACGTTTATTATGATGCTGTCAGGCAGCTGGAATGCCATTGCCATGCTGGAGGCCACCCTGCCGGTACTGGCGGCGGAACTTGACCTGCTGACGGTCATGAAACGGACACAGCGCGGGCATCAGCCTGCGGCCACTACCGGTGTCAGTGCGCAGGTCACCGTGCCTGATGCCGCCGGGCTGGTGGAACGCTTTACCAATCTGTTTATGAGACTGGATTACACCCTGGCTGAACTGGTGTCCAAAACCCGGCCGGAGGATGATACAGACTCAGTACTGCTGGAAATTCAGATCACCGCGCATCACCCGACAGGGGAAAACAACGCGGTGCTGCAGCAGCAGTTTTACCGTCTTTGTGCTGAGTTACAGGCCGAAGGCACTATTACCCTGATGAATCATTAATGTTTGTGTTTATTATTACGTTTACGGAGAGTGTGTAATGAGCCCATTGAACGCCGGTGATAAGGCGCCCCTGTTCAGCCTTCCCGACCAGGATGGTGAATCAATCAGCCTGGCCGATTATGCCGGTCAGCGTGTGCTGGTGTATTTTTATCCCAAAGCCATGACGCCGGGCTGTACTGTCCAGGCATGCGGTCTGCGCGACAATATGGATGAACTGAAACAGTTCAATGTTGAAGTGCTGGGGATCAGTACAGACAAACCCGAAAAACTGTCTCGTTTCGCGGAAAAAGAGTTACTGAATTTTACCCTGCTGTCAGATGAAGACCACGCGGTTGCTGAAGCATTTGGCGTCTGGGGTGAAAAACAGTTTATGGGGAAAACCTATGACGGTATTCACCGCATCAGCTTCTTAATCGGCGCTGACGGTAAAATCGAGCATGTTTTTGATAAATTCAAAACCAGCGACCATGATCAGGTTGTGCTTGAATACCTCAAAGCTCACAGCTGATTTATTTGCCGGAATGATAAAAACACTATCTCCCGGTAGTGTTTTTTATATTCCGGATGTTTTTTTAAAAAAAATACATATTCGGGATATTAGTACATTGTAATTAAGTTAATATGATATTGTATCTCTGCTGACAATGATGTCACACTATTAAAAGGGATATTTAATGAAGTTAACCAAAATTGCTACCGTATTATTATTTTTATCACCTGCTTATTTATCGGCGGCGACACAAGATTTCACCTATCGTGATGGTTATAAAATCACGGCAGATCAGGCATCACCCGAAGTTAATATCCGGATTAAGGATAATAAACCGACACAATCAATCAGTACACCAAATTCAAATGGTATTTCACACAATTACTTTACTGAATTCAATGTCGGAAAAAATGGCCTGAATATTGATAATTCACCATCAGCCCGTGTGATTATCAACGAAGTAACCGGAACCAATATCAGTCAGCTCGATGGCACTATAGCTATTATTGGTAAACAAGCCAGTCTGGTCATTGCTAACCCGAATGGCGTTAACTGTAACAGCTGTGGTGTATCTAATGTCAGCCACCTGACACTATTAGCCGGAAATACTTCGCTTGATGTTACTACAGGAAAACTAATCGGTTTTAAAAATATAACGAATAATGTTATCGTTAGTAATGTCAAAAAAAATGCGATAAAAAGCAAACTGACATTAACGGGAAACAGCGTTGAAATCAACAGCTCTTATGTTAATTCACCGCATACAACGATTAATATTGGTGCAGATAATATCGATCTTAAAAATAATCTTAACTCTCAGATTTCTGATGTTAAATTAACCCCGGGGAAAGTAGTTAATAGTTCAGGCTCATATTCGAATTCATTGATCGACAGCGATACTAAAATACGCGGTAAAATGACCGTCAATGCCAAAAATGCAACGTTAATAAATAACGGTAATATTATATCATCGGAGGTTAACTTAAACTTACTGCATTCTGAACTTATTAATGATGGTTATCTTAAAGCATCAAATATTAATATTAATGCAAAAAATGGCAGTATTTCTAATTATCAAAAGATTAGTACAAAAAATCTGACTGCTGATTATAATGGTGACTTCTCCATTTACAATGCTACAGCAGAGGAAAAACAAAATAATTTTTATGCCCAAAATATGTCCATTAACAGTCATAACATCAACCATATGATTGACCTGAAAAATAATGCATATCAGGGTTATCTGCGAGATAATACCTTATCTGTCAGTAATGATACCGGTGCCACATTTGCAACCGGACAATTCAATATTGCAGGAAAGCATGACGCCGTACACATTAAAAACGATGGCATAATGTTTACCGGAAAAATGAATGTCACTGCCGGTTCAGTACAATTCTATAATGACCATTATCTGAGAACAGATGCTGACTCTGCAATACATGGTATTGTTGGTGTTTATGGCAATGGTTCCCGGAATGAGAACGTGTCAGTTACCACCCATAATTTTGATATCTGACCGAATAGCGGTATGAATATAAAAGTGATGTTTTATAAAAACATCACTTTTTATTTTTTGATTATTCCTTTGATACTGATTGTATATTATCTTCAGCAACCTCTTCAGGCCAGGAATGAATCACTGCTTTAATCAGGGTTGCTAACGGGATAGCAAAGAATACGCCCCAGAATCCCCATAATCCGCCGAAAATAATAATCGACAAAATAATCACCAGCGGATGCAGGTTCACCGCCTCAGAATAGAGAATAGGCACCAGGATATTGCTGTCCAGCCCCTGCACCACCAGATAGGCGATAAACATGGTCCAGAAATCCGAATCCAGTCCCCACTGGAACAGCCCGACCAGAACTACCGGCACCGTCACAATCACCGCCCCCACATACGGGATAAGGACTGACAGCCCCACCAGCACACCCAGCAGTAACGCATAATTCAGGCCGACCACCGCGAAGACGATATAAGTACAAACACCGACAATAATCATCTCGGTGACTTTGCCGCGGATATAGTTGGAAATCTGCTGATTCATCTCCACCCACACTTTCCCGGCCAGTGAGCGGTTACGCGGCAGAATACGCTGAAAACCGCGCAGCAGCTGTTCTTTATCTTTCAGTAAAAAGAACACCATCAACGGCACCAGAATCAGATAAATGGTCAGCGCCAGTAATCCCACCAGTGACGCCAGCGACATTTTCACCACTGAATCCCCGACTGAGAGCAGCTTGCTGCGGGCATTATCGAGGATCATATCCATCAGCCCGACATCCATCAGCGCAGGGAAACGGTTCGGCAGTTCACGGGCGAACTCATTGAAACGACTGAACATATTCGGCATATCCAGCAGCAGGTTACGCCCCTGTCCCCAGACCGTCGGCGCGAGGATAAAGATCACCAGCACGCTGACCCCGATAAACAGCGTCAGGATCAGCATAATCGCCAGCTTGCGCGAGCAGCCCCGTTTTTCCATCTGATGAATCGGCCACTCCAGCAGGTACGCCAGTACAATTGCCACCAGCAGCGGCGCTAAGATACCGCTGAAAAAATAAATAATTCCGAAACCCGCCAGTAAAATAACGGTCAAAGCAACTGCCTGCGGATCGGCAAAACGTCGTCGGTACCACTGAATGATCAAATCTAACATTGTTCTGCTCCCGGGATTAGCGGCAAAAATATGACAAATCCTGCCCACCGGGCAGACTGTGTGAGGATTTTACTTGAGTGTTTGCTATGATACACGAATTATTACCAGTGATAATCAACGGGGAAAGCGTCATCCTATGAATACGTTTCTGAAAAAACCGTTAGCCGTCTTACTGAGCCTTGCCCTGACCTTCCCGGTACTGCCTGCCGCACAGGCTGCGGTTGAGGATGCGTTACCTGAAATCGGCACCACCGCCGGCGGTACACTCAGTATCGGACAGGAAAACCTGATGGGGGACTTTTATCTGCGGATGATCCGCAGCAGCTCCCCGATGGTCTATGATCCTGTTTTACTGCAATATATCAATAATCTCGGCCAGCGTCTGGTCTCAAACGCTGACTCGGTCAAAACCCCGTTTAATTTTTTCCTGATAGCCAACCCGAACATTAACGCCTTTGCCTTCTTCGGCGGCAATGTGGTTCTGCACACCTCCCTGTTCCGCTACAGCCTGACAGAAAGTGAACTCGCCTCTGTGATGGCGCACGAAATCGCTCACGTTACCCAGCGCCACCTGGCGCGGATGATGGAAGATCAGCAGAACAAAGCACCGCTGGCCTGGGCGGCCACTCTGGGCTCTATCCTGCTTCTGATGACCGGCACCCCGGTCGGTGCCGCCGCCATGACCTCGACCATGGCCGGGATCCAGCAGAATATGATCAGCTTTACACAATCCAACGAGCAGGAAGCGGACCGCATCGGCATGGGCACACTGAGCCGTGCCGGGTTTGACCCGCAGGGTATGCCGGACTTTATGACCATCATGGTGGATATGTCCCGTTACAGCTCCAAACCGCCGGAAATGCTGCTGACTCACCCCCTGCCGGACAGCCGTCTGGCGGATGCGCGCAGCCGTGCCGGTCAGATGCCGCGTAAAAATCCGCCGCAGTCCTTTGATTTCCTGCTGGCGCGCGCCCGGGCGATGGCAATGTACGGCGGCCAGCCGCTGCGCAATGCGACTGACCAGATGATTGATAACTACAGCAAAGGCAACAGTAAAGAACAAATGGCGGCAGATTATGCCCGTGCCATTCTGCTCTACCGTGACAACAAATATGAACCCGCCTCACAAATTCTGACGAAATTACTGGCTGCCGATCCTGACAATGTCTGGTTTATCGATGTCATGACAGATGTGGATATCGGTCTGAACAGAACCTCTCAGGCGGTGACCAGGCTGGAAAATGCCCTGAAACGGGAACCGGGGAATTCGGTATATCAGATAAACCTCGGTAACGCCTATATTCAGAATAAACAATATGATAAGGCGACTAAGATTCTGCGCAATTATACCTTTGATCACCCGGCTGACCCGAGCGGCTGGGATCTGCTGGCAGAAGCAGGCGGAAAAGCCGGCCGCCGCACGGATGAACTGGCTGCACGGGCGGAATATCAGAACTTAATGGGCAACTTTGACGGTGCTATCCGCAGCCTGACCGAAGCCGCCCGTCAGGCGAAACCCGGCAGTTATGATCAGGCGCGTTATGATGCGCGGATTGACCAGATCCGCCAGTTACAGCTGCAATTCAAACAATTTAAATAATGAGGAAAACCATGACTGAGACTGTCACTATCTGGCACAACCCGCGCTGCTCCAAAAGCCGTGAAACTCTGGCACTGCTGGAAGAAAACGGCGTGTCTCCGGCAGTAATGCTCTATCTGGACACTCCGCCGTCAGTAGCAGACATCAAAACCGTGCTCCGTGAGCTGAAATTTGATGACGCCCGCAAACTGATGCGCACCAAAGAAGCCCTTTACAGTGAGTTGGGACTGGCGGCGGTCACTGATCAGGATGCACTGATTCAGGCCATGCATGATAACCCGAAACTGATTGAGCGCCCGATAGTGATTAAAGGCAAACAAGCCCGCCTCGGCCGTCCGCCGGAGCAGGTGCTGGAGATTATCTGAACCTGATCATCTGTCCCCGGTGACCGCCGGGGACAGAGCTCAGAATTTCCTTCCCTTACAGCGGGAAAACGCCTCAATAACGGCATTACCCAACTCTTCATCTGAAGCCGATACCGGAATAATGACATAATCAGTTTCTGATATACCATCACCGCTCCAGGCTTCAAGCTTAACATGGTTTAGAGGTCGTATTGTAATAAAATCACCAACCTGCCTTGCATTACATGTATTCATTTGTTTAAAAAGTGTTTTTTTATTTTTATATCCGCGCAATTGAATGATGTTTTTAATCCATTCTTCATATCTTTCTTTTACTTTTTTATAGTCAAAGAAATCATAATTTCCCGGATCTACTATCCGGCTTTGTTTCAGGCATTTCTTTAAACACAAACCGAGCATTTCCGCTGTGGTATCTTTTGATAACAGACAAGACTCAAACAGGTTATCCACAATTAAAATACCATGCCCGGACATAGTATCAACGTGATAAAAATCGCCATTAAAACCTATTTTGGCATTTAACCCCTGTTCAGTATTTTGGTTCATATTTATTCACCTTTTATAATGGTTATTTTAATCTCTATATTTTTATCATTCTCTGAACCAATGATACCTTACGTCCTCCGGTAACTGCTGGGGACAAAAACTCAGAATTGCCTTCCCTTACAGCGGGAAAACGCCTCGATAACGGCATTACCCAACTCTTCATCTGAAGCCGATACCGGAATAATGACATCGTCAGTTTCTGATATACCATCACCGTCCCAGGCTTCAAGTTTAATGTGATTTAGAGGCTTTATTTCAATAACATTACCGACTTTCCTTACAAGGCATTTATTCATTTTCTTTAAAAGTGATTTTTTATTTTTATATCCGCACAAACCCATTAATTTTTTTATATTGTCTTCATAATTTTCTTTATTTAGTTTATGATCAAAAATATAATTCTCTTCAGGATTAATATCCTCATTTTTTTTGAGAACTTGTCTTAAGCTTATACCAACACTGCTAATTACCGCATCCCCAGGTATAATAATATTACCAAACAAATAGTCCGGTATTAACAACCCATGATCGATCATTCTCAAGAAATAGAAATAACTCCCATTAAAGCTTATGCTTGCATTCAGTTCATCAGAATTCACTTGACTCATGCTAATCACCTTTTATTATGGTTATTTTAATATCTATATTCTTATCGTTTGCGTTCTTTACAGCACTATTTATTGACTTCCATTGCTCTGGCGTCGTTTTTTCTGGGAGGCCAATGTGCAAAACTCTCTTTTTTATATTATCTGTTCTCAATGGAACGTCATCCCTTGAATGATTTTTAAACTGAGCTATTTTATTAACATGGCCATTAATGGTATATTTTATGGCATCAGGTTTATTTAGTCTACTATCTGTTTGAGTGTTAATAGTTTTTACGCTAATCGCTATTTTATCTTTACTGTCATAATAATCAAAGGTTTTGAATCCATCCGGAAGTTTTGAGCCTGCCGGTAATTGTGTACCAATATAATGCTCAAACGGCATACCCTGCTGGTTGACAGAGGAACCTGACTGATACCACTTCATCGGGATTTTATTGCCCTTTTTATCGGTGGTATAGATTTGATTTAAATCTGCATAACTGACCTTTCTGATATGTTTATGCATTCTGGCAGGATTACCTCTCCTGCCATTCACTGATGACATCAATATACTGTCGATAATAATTTCGGCAGTTGCTTTTTTCAGACCGGTAAAATCTGTTATATATTCCGCATATTGATTACGGACAAAATCATCAATATCATCATGTCGTTCAGTTTCACTGTAAGTAAAAAGCTGTACTTTTTCAGGTGCAACTGACCAGGGATAATAACGAATGCCATCATCCGCTTTTGTCACCCAGTAATTTGTCAGTAAATTATCTTCAAGATATGTCTCCGGATATTTTGCCATTAACGCATCAAAACGTAATTTATCCGGTGAATTTGCAGATTCCTGCACAGTACAGTTGATCAGACGGCAACCTGCTGCAAGCAGGCGCTCTTTTTTAAAATTATCACCATCAGCCAGTTCCTCTATCGCCTTTAATTCCTGCAAATGAAACTGACGGTTATAACGTTCAACGATCTCAGCAGCATCCGCCGCAGTGGTCAGCCCGTTGATATGGCCTGTTGCAATCAATCCGGCAACAGCACCTGTCATCCGGGCCAGCTGTGCCTGTTGTTCATGTTCCTGCGCTGTCTGATCTAAAGAATCGCCTAATATAATACCGGCTGCCGACGCTGCCAGCGCCCCGGTAACCGCTCCCCTGACACTCCGGTTGGTCAGCTCGGCTCTGACAGCGGCAACCGCAGCATGCGTAATTGCTTTGCCCGGTTCCGTTAATATTTCACCGTGGTCACCAATTAATTTTGCGCCTTCAGCATTAAACTGACTTCCCGTGTTACTGAGAAGCGCACTAATAAAGTTCTCCCTGAAACTTGTTTCTGATACTGCCGAACCCACCGCTGAGCTGATTACAGACTGGGCGGAAACACGTTGTGCAACCTTGTGCCAATCTCCGTCACTCAGTAACGGAATCCGCGATTGTGCCGGATTTCCATTCTGCCAGCCCATCGATTTATCCAGACCATTGAACGCCCCTCCGACAACCATCTGACCAATAACAGATTTAACACTTTCACTGCGTCCCAGAGACTTAAATGTTTCAGATAAATTGCCTTTATTCTCTGCCAGTGCAACCGCTGCCTGTGTTGTCAGTGCTATCATTCCGGAATGCGCAGCTCCGGAAATAACAGCGGCAGCCGTTCCTGTGGCTGCGGAAGATGCGGTACTCCCTGCCCATGCAGCCAGCCCGGAGCCCGATGTCGCAGCGGTGACGGCAACAGCCAGAACAGCTGATGCCACCGGATTAAGGTGCTGCTCTTTATAGTCCCAGCGCTGATAGGCATCAGCAACCCGGTTCCACTGAACATCATCGCGGGTTATCAGTTCTTTCAGCCAACCGGTTCCGGTATGGCTGCTCAGCATCATTGCGGATTCTTTAAATTCAGGAATGCTGAATGTTTTACTGTCTGCCGTTATGACTTTTGCTGCATCAACAGATAAATTTCCGCCGTAATAAATCTGCGGTAACCGCCAGCGGCTCAGCGAGTGCCCCTGATCACGGCGGGTAATGTAGAACCCCCTGGAATGGCTGACGGTTTGCTCATAAAGTGAGTCGTTAACAGCTTTAAAATTAATTTTCCCTGAGATACTTTTCAGCCTGGCATTTTTAGCTGCTGAAATTTTTGCAGCTTCAAGTGTGATATCATCCAGGGCGATTAAATTAATATCTTCTTTCGATGTAAATTCTGTCGTTTTATTTTTTACTTCATGCTTTACCTTTGTTACTTCTTTTTTTGTTATACAGAATGTCCAACGATTACATTTCTTTTTCTTATCTTCATAATGACTCGTTTCTTCCATTGCCTGTGCATATAAGTATCCGCCCTTTGCCGAGATATCCATTACTCCATCTGAGATAAGTTCAGCACCCTGAAATAAAATACTACCTTCAGATAATAGTGTTAATTTGTTCTTGCTTTTTACCAGTGTGCTGACATGGCGATATGTATCTTCCAGGTAATCACGTCTTTTCTGACGATAGTGTATTTTTTCAGATCCCAACTGAATATTTCCACTGCTATGAATATATACATCATCATCAGAGGAGAGTATTGCTGCATGCAGATTAACATCACCTTCCGCCACTAATGTAATATTTTTCTTTGCTGTAAGATAAGAACTTACATAGCGATTATCAATGTAATCATCATAAGAATACCTTATTGCTGAATAAGGAATCCCTGCCAGGCTAAACTCCCCGCCAGAAAACAATAATAAAGACTCATCAGCATGCAGGCCTGCATTCAATAGATTTACATCTCCGGCAGAGTTAATAATAAAGTTTCTTTCTGAATGAATGCGTATTTTGGGCCTTAAATATCTTGCATAGATATCACTACGGCCTTCCCATTTTTTATCAAAGGTAATATCTATATTTCCGCCGGAATAAAAACCTATATAATTTTTGCTGCTAATATCTGTACCATTAATAGCAATATCACTTCCGGCATTCAGGGTGATATAATCTGAAAGTGTCCATTCCTGAAATTTATCTGACAGTGATTTTATTTCATAATCTGCCTTTTTTGTGGATATTCCTGATATCGTTTTCGGATCAAAATCAATCAGTATATTTTTTCGGGAAGATAAATCCACATGACTATTTAATGTGAATGCTATATTTTTGAATGTAATATCACCTCCTGCATCTGCATAGATGCCACCAGGTGCATGTAACAGAGGCAGCGCAGAAATGTCAGATGTAAATACAGGCCTGATTCCTGTTGAGTATATTACATCGCCTTTCTTTGCAATAAGAGACAGTTCACCGGACTTTATATTGGTATTTTCAAGTTCAATACTATCTGCTGTTAATGATAATGACTTACCCGCTACCAATGTACTTTCACGTGAATAAATTTTCTCTTTAGCCTGAACATTTAAATTATTAATTGCACCTATTTTTGACTTCAAATCTATTGATGAAGAATTCAACAATATATTTTCTGCAGCTAAATGATGACTAAAACCATCTCTGATAATCTCATTTACCGGATAGTGTTTTTCAGGGATCTTACTCTCTACATTAATTGTATTGCTATAATCTATAATCAGATTTTCTGAACTTACAGATGGACTGTCAGCCACCCCATGGCTAATCCATGTATAAAATTGCTCCTTTTTCTGAAAGGGAATTTTAATATCATTAACCATTACCCCGGGGGGAATAGTATCCGGCTCAACAAAAAAACGCAGCCATTCACTGTTTATATCTTCCGGTTCATATCTTTCCCATAGTTTTAAAATACCCAGACCATGATTTTTAATATTGATATCCTTGCCGGTTAAAACTATATTTTCCCCTGCAGATAAAAATGAATCATTATTGTCAAAGTGATTCGCATTTATATATATATTTTTACCGGAATCTATATACGCAGGATGATAATCACTCTTATATCTCACTGCATATTTTTCAACATTAACACTGTCATTAGCTAGTAAATCTATTTCATCAAACCATTTTTCATATTTAAAGTTTTTTAATTCCGGATATACAATCAATAACCCATCTCGCCGCCACACCGGCAAATAACGCAACTGATTTCCGACGCTGCGAACCTCGGCAGATTCTGCCGGAAGCTTAAAAAATTCAACAGGCTCAGAGTTACTAACATTAGTTAATGTCTTTGCTTTTATAATTAAATTACCACGTTCAGACTTTAGTGAAGCTGATTTATTAATGACACTTCTGCTAAAATCACCTTCCGGATTCTTTTGTATCCATAAATTTTCTTCAGCTTGTATAACTGCTTTTCTTCCCTGATTATTAACAACATCAGAAAAAATACGTACATTACCTTTTGATATAACCTCTCCGGCATTTAAAATATAATTTGATATAAGAGTAGTGTCATGACCGGAAGTAATCTTTGCTTTATCTCCTATAATAATGTTATCGGCTATTACTCTTATTTTTTGTTTTGATGTTATATCTCTGGATAATAATACCGATTTTTTTGCTGCTACACTTATACCATTATTAACAGACTCAATATTATTTAGTTGTACATTGCCATCACTGCTTGTATTAATAATGCGAATTTTTTCAGCCGAAATCCCACCTTCCTCAGTCATATTTACTGATGATGATTGATTCCCCATAAAACCGGATATAGATTCCTGAATACCATCCTGGTAATTAATTTTATTTGTACCATTTATAATAAAAATATTTTTTGTATTTATCTTTCCATTTATTTTCGTATCAGCACTGATAAGATTAGTATTTTTTTGTGCATATGTATCCATCCCTTTTTTATTTATCGTGATTGTTCCATTTCTTACATTGAGAGATGAAAATTTATTTTCAGGATTAAAATTCACATTCCCCGTGGCAAGTGTAATATCTGGCGTGTTAATGAAATGACAGCCATCACAGGTAATACCATTGGGATTAGCAATAATAACTGATGCCGGGTTACCGGAAACCTCCATAGCCCCCGAAAAGTCAGATGGACCATCACTGATTACCTCATTAATAATTAAACTGGCACTACTCCCCCGCAGATTTATGTTTCCCTCTATTTCACCTGCCAGATAAGATTGACTGTCTTCTGTTCCGTTATTTAATACCACGCCGACTTCAGAAACATTAAACTTACTGTATTGATTATGTGACAATCCATTTCCATCCGGCCTTGAAATGTCAATAATAGTTATATCTCTTTTGACATTTACTTTTAAACGGTTATTAGCCGGAGTTATTTCTGATGCATATATATAATAGGGAAAAACAGAAAATAATATAATGAATAATTTTTTCATCTTATTAATAAAGCACATAACACCTCCGGTGTGTTAATTAAGCAATACAGTCATACACTCACCGGAAGATATCCTATGAACAATCATTGCTGATACTCATGATGACCTTATCAATAATAATTAATTCATTCCTGAAACAAACACCCTGTATTTTTATTTATTAATTTATAACTTTATCTATTTTTAGATCTTATGTTCTTTTTATGAAATCGTCATTTATTTCAAGTGGTAAAGTTCGTTTGGTTATTTACACTTAATATAATGATTAAAGGAATAAATCATGAAAAAAACATTAACGGCGTTATCATTCATTTCCGTTGCATTATTCTCTGCTGCTGTTGCCGCCGGACCGGGAAGCACAGAATATACCTACCGTAACGGCGATAAAATCCGGGTAGCCAGTCCGGAAGCGGAAACATCGCTGTTTAAAGATAAATCAGGGAAACCGGTTTTGGTGATTACATCACCGGATAACCGCGGGATCTCGCATAATATTTTTACTGACTATAATGTCGGCAAGCAAGGCCTCGTCATTCATAATAAAGAAAATGCCAACACCATTATTAATGAAGTGCTCGGCAACAATAAAACCCACCTGCGCGGTAATACCTTTGTCGCCGGCGGCAAGGCCAGTCTGGTGATTGTTAACCCGAATGGTGTGATCTGTCAGGATTGCAGCTCAATCAATACCTCACTCTATTCTCACCGCGAAACACTGCCGGTGATTATCAATGCTGCAAAAAATAATGAGGTCATTTTTGATGCCCGCAAACCGCTGCATGCATCAGAACGTCTGACCGGCATCAGTCATAATATTTCCGTAAATTCACCGCGCTGACTCCTGTTATACCGCCGTTTTCACGGCGGTATTGCTTTTATCAGAAACTTTCCCTGCCGCAGACTGTCATACCTGTAACAACACAGCCCTGTGATCACACCGTATTAACTTAAGAAAACTCTTATTGCGGCGATCACAGAATAACGTATTGATAATACAGATAACTGACTGTGTATCATCAGGGAAAAAAATGACCATTTATGATCTAAAACCGAAGTTTCAGAACTTGCTGCGTCCCGTGGTAATCCGCCTGTTTAATGCCGGAATCACGGCCAACCAGGTCACGCTGGCGGCGATGTTCCTTTCCCTGCTTACCGGTTTCATCCTGATCCTGTTTCCCGATCCGCGCCTGTTTCTGCTTCTGCCGCCGGTGCTGTTTATCCGGATGGCGCTCAATGCCATTGACGGCATGCTGGCCCGCGAACATCACCAGAAAAGCCGCTTCGGCGCGATCCTCAATGAACTGGGCGATGTGGTATCCGATACGATTCTTTATTTCCCGTTTGTCCTGCTGTTTCCGGGAGCAGCCATCTGGATACTGTTGACCCTGTTTCTCTCTGTACTGACTGAATTTATTGGTGTACTGGCACAAACTATCGGGGCATCACGCCGCTATGACGGCCCTGCCGGAAAAAGTGACCGCGCCTTTCTGTTCGGCGCACTGGGTCTGTGGGCGGCGGTTTTTCCCGCATCCCTTGACTCCGTCCTGTTTCCTGTATTGTTTGCGGTCTTTGCCGCCCTGCTGCTTCTTACCTGTTATCACCGTATCCGGCGTGCGTTGCAGGAATCTGCGCAACAAAGCGCATCTCAAAAGGACTGATTATGAGCGTATCTTCTGATTATCCGACTCAGCGTGAATCCATTGAATCTCACTTTACCACCAGTGACCAGCAGCGGTTATTCTTCCGTTACTGGCCTTCCGCAACCGCAGAAAAGAAAGCTATAGTGCTGTTTCACCGGGGTCATGAGCACTCCGGACGTGTGGCACATCTTGCGGATGAGCTGGCGCTGCCTGATTTCGCGGTATTTGCCTGGGATGCCAGGGGGCACGGCCGCAATGACGGGCCGAGAGGCTACAGTCCGTCGATGGGTACATCCATCAGTGATATCAATGAATTCATTAACTTCATTTCATCTGAGTATGAAATTCCGGTCGAAAATATGGTCGTGCTCGGACAAAGTGTCGGCGCTGTCACCCTGACCGGCTGGGTGCATGATTTCGCACCGAAGATCCGGGGTCTGGTACTGGCTTCTCCGGCCTTTAAAGTCAAACTCTATGTGCCGTTTGCCCGCAGCGGACTGGCGCTGATGCAGAAAATTCGCGGGCTGTTTTATGTTAATTCCTACGTTAAAGCCAAATATCTCACCCACGACCCGGTACGTATCGCCTCATTTGAGCGGGATCCGCTGATCACCCGGCCGATTGCCGTCAATATCCTGCTGGAACTCTACAAAACCGCTGACCGCCTGGTGGCGGATGCTGCCGCGATAACAGTGCCGACTCAGCTGTTTATCTCCGGCAGTGACCACGTAGTGCACCGTAAGCCGCAGAATCAGTTCTATGCGCGGCTTAACACCCCGTATAAAGAAAAACATATTCTGCCGGGGTTCTATCACGACACCCTGGGCGAAAAAGATCGTCATATCCCGCTGGCGGAAATCCGCCGCTTTGTCACCACCCTGTTTGAACAGCCGCGCTATCAGCACGATTACCGGTTTGAGGATGTGTGCAGCGCCGGTGCCGATGCTTATCGTGAATTGCAGGTTCCGCTGCCGGATTACTGCCCGAAAAATCTCGGTTATAAACTGCTCAGCAAAGCGATGTCCACCCTCGGCAAAGCCTCGGAAGGCGTCAGTATCGGCTACGATAAAGGCTTTGATTCCGGATCCACCCTCGATTATGTCTACCGTAACCAGGCTCAGGGCAAAGGCATTTTCGGCCGCATTGTTGACCGTCAGTATCTCAACAGTATCGGCTGGCAGGGGATCCGCCAACGCAAAGTGAATATTGAGAAAATTCTGCGCCGCACCATCCGGGCATTGCAGGAAGAGGGTCAGCCGGTGCGGATCATGGATATCGCTGCCGGTCAGGGCCGCTATCTCTTTGATGCAATTAATGATTACAGCCGGATAGAATCTGTTCTGATGCGCGATTACAGCACCATCAATGTGGAACAGGGTCGTTTACAGATCAAAGAGCGCTTCCTGGAAGACAAAATCCGTTTTGAAGAGGGCAATGCCTTTGATACCGCCGATCTGGCGGCGGTCACCCCGAAACCGACCCTCGGTGTGGTGAGCGGGTTATATGAACTGTTCCCGGAAAACCATCTGCTGCGCGATTCCCTTGCCGGGCTGGCGCAGGCGATTGAAAGCGGCGGTTATCTTGTCTACACCTGTCAGCCGTGGCACCCGCAGGTAGAAATGATAGCCCGCGTTCTGCCGAGCCATCAGGGCGGAAAAGCCTGGGTGATGCGCTGCCGCAGCCAGGGGGAAATGGATGCGCTGGTGGATGAGGCCGGATTTGAAAAACTGGATCAGCTCATTGATAACTGGGGTATTTTCAGTGTCTCAGTCGCCAGACGCCGCTGATTGTTATCATACTGATGAAGATGCGCCTTTTTGCGCATCTTCTGTTTTACAGGGAATGAAAAATTATGTCTGATGCCGCACTGCCGCTGCCCGCTTCCCGCCGTAAACGGTGGGGATTTGCCCTGCTCTGGCTGCTGTTTCTGGCACCTTTCTTTTTTCTGACTTACGGACAGGTCAATACCTATACCGCGTCGCTGCCGTCAGTCCCTTCTTTTGCGTTCAGCTGGGAAACACATATTCCGTTTCTGCCGTGGACAATTATTCCGTACTGGAGCATCGATATCTTCTACGGATTATCCCTGTTTATCTGCACCTCTCTGCGCGAACAGTGTATTCACGGGCTTCGGCTGGTAGTTGCGTCACTGGCAGCCTGCGCCGGGTTCCTGATCTTTCCGCTGAAATTCAGTTTTCCCCGTCCGCAGACAGACGGTACCGCAGGCTGGATGTTTGACCAGCTGGAGATGTTTGATCTGCCGTTTAACCAGGCCCCTTCTCTGCATATCATTCTGCTGTGGCTGCTGTGGCTGCGCTTCCGGGCGCACACACCGCAGAAATGGCAATGCCTTCTGCACCTGTGGTCAATTCTGATCTTAGTTTCTGTACTGACCACCTGGCAGCACCATTTTATTGATGTGATCACCGGTGCCGCCACCGGTGTGGTGATAAGCTATCTGCTGCCGGTAAGTACACGCTGGCAGTGGGCCCCGCACCGTATCCGCCGCGGCTATCAGCTGGCCGGACGGTACGCCGTTATTTCGCTGGTGCTGATAACAGCGGCTGTCGTGATAGGTGGTCAGGGCTGGTGGCTGCTGTGGCCGGGGCTGGCATTTTTATGCATCACGGCGGGTTATCTCGGGGCCGGCGCATCCGTGTTTCAGAAGGACAGCGCCGGGCGCATTTCACCCTCTGCCGCACTCCTGCTGCTGCCATACCGGATTGCGGCGCAAATCAGCTATTACTGGTATGCAAAACGGTGCCGTCACACCAGTGTGGTCAATGAGCATATCGCGCTGGGTGGTTATCCTGCCGCACCACTGACGGCTGCCGCCGTACTGGATATGACAGGGGAATTTCCCCGCAGCCGCTATACTGCCGGGCTGGCTTATCACTGTCAGCCGCAGCTGGATCTGTTTCCGCTGACAGAGATGCAGATTGAAACGGCGGTGAACAATCTCAGCCGCCTGGCGCAATCCGGTCAGGTTTATGTACACTGTAAACTGGGTTACACCCGCAGTACGACCGTCGTGGTCGCCTGGCTGATACGTGCCGGGCTGGCAGACAATGTGGAGCAGGCGCTGGCGGCCGTCAGACAGGCCCGGCCGCAGATTGTCCTGCGGGAACAGACAATTGCCGCCCTGACCCACTGGGCAGCCCGTTACGGAAAAAACGATGAATAACAGACCTCATGACGAACAGATTATTGTGATTTTTACGGCGGGCTGGCGTTTTCTGGCGGCCTTATCGGTGATGGCCTTTCTGACACAGTTTCTGCTTTATATTTCCGGTTTTTCCGGTGAATATCCGATGGCGGCGGGGATCCTGTTCTTTCTGTGTGCCATGTATTTTATCTTCCGGCTGTGGCTGGATCACCATCTGTTCCGCCGCCTGGCGCAATCGTCCGATACCGATATTTTTGATGAATCCCTGACGACGCTGTTTCCGGGCAGAGCACAGCACACCCACTTCTCACAGCGCTGGCGCGGCACAAAACGGCTGTTTCAGCAGGGTGCTCTCTGCATGGTGCTCCAGTGGGGAGTAACGGTGATTGCCCTGCTTAACTGACGGTCACAGCCGCAGGATATCTTTGACAAACGGAATGGTCAGTTTGCGCTGAGCAACAATCGAGGCATGATCAAGCCTGTCCAGCATATCAAACAGTGTGCGCATCTGACGGTCGAGGCGTTTTAAGATAAAGCGCCCGACATCTTCCGGCAGCTCAAACCCGCGCAGCTTTGCCCGCAGTTGCAGTGCCTGAATTTTTTCATCATCACTGAGCGGATGAAGTTTGTAAATCTGCCCCCAGTCAAGACGGGAAGCGAGATCCGGTAACTGCAGCGGGATCTGGCGCGGCGGTCTGTCCCCGGTGATCAGCAGACAGGTCTTGCCGGTCTCCAGAATGCGGTTATAGAGATTAAACAGCGCCATTTCCCACTCTTCATCCCCGGCAATACACTGCACATTATCAATACAGACCAGCGACAGATGCTCCATGCCTTCCAGCACATCCGGCACAAACCAGGCGCGCTTATCCAGCGGCACATAGCCGACCGCCCGGTCTTTGGAAGAGACTTCGGCACAGGCCGCATGCAGCAGATGACTTTTGCCGCCGCCATCGCGGGACCAGAAATAGAGATAACTGCCGTGCGGCTGATTGATAGCCGCCTGAATCGCGGATAACAGGGATGCGTTTTCCCCTGCGTAGAAACTGTTGAAAGTCTCATCATCAGGGAGAGAGAGCGGTAATGACAGCTGAGATGGCGTGTTCAGAGTTACCTCGGCCAACGGGTGAACAAACACCGTTAGTTTAACATAAATTCACCGGCTAAATGAACCCGTTCCCGGCAAAACCTCACCGGATGCGGAAAATTGCGGCAATACTCTCCATTAAAACCCACAATCAGTGATTCCCTCCGGTAATTGTATAAAACAACCATGCCTGAATTTCTCGGACTGTTATTAATATTTTACTTTATCCGGCTCTGATAGCTTTACCTATACAAATAAAATCATTATTATTTTTAATTAATAATCAACATTAAAAACCAAAATCAGACGATTAAAAATAAATGACTATTTTGTGGCCTCATTTCAATCAACAGCAGAGAAAAAATGCATTTATCTTAGTGGCATGAAAATAAACTCCGAAAATAAAATCAGATTGTTATATGAAATGATAAAAATAGTAACAACAGCACTCACATTAAATGTGATAAATTCAATGTTGCAGAAACAAGATTATTATTAAATAATAATATAAATACTCACTTTCTTATCAATGAGGTTATTTCTGACACACCTGTAAAAACCCCGGAACCATTATCCTATTTCCCTGATATCTTTCATACCGTCTTATTGCCGACAGAGCAATGTCTGATGAATGTATAACTGACACAGATATTAACTCGTCTCCGGCGCCTCTCATTACTGATGATAAAACATCATTTTGTCAGTAATATCATCATTTATATATAATAGTGAAGTTATAAGGTTAGATTCGACATCCCTTTATTACAAATAATAACCTTATTTTTTCAATCTCAATAAATTCCCTATGCTATATTTTACCAACATGATAAAAACAAGCCTGAACCCGATAAAAATAAGGATGTTATATGAAGACAATTAAATTAACCATTTTACTATTTTCTCTGGCACCATTACCACTGGCAATGGCTGCCGAGACTAATATTGATATCATTAATAATACAGCACAGCTAAACGATGATAATAACAAAAAAATAATCACCGTTTTGAAAAAAGATAACCAGGGTATTTCACATATCAGGTATAACGAATTTAATGTTGGTAATGATGGCGTTATTTTTGATAATAAAATTGGTTCCGGAACTATCATCAATGAGGTAATTTCAGATTCAATATCTGAATTAAATGGTGAAATAAATATAACCGGTAAAAAATCACGTTTCATGCTGATTAATCCTAATGGCATTGTTTGTGCCTCCTCATGTAACTTCAGAAATACAACACAAACCAATCTTATTGTTGGTCAGGCGATGTTATCTGACGGAAAGAAGGCGGGCCGTTATGCTGACAGTACATCTGCACTGATCATCAGAAATTCCACAAAAAAAATAGCCTCAAAATTAATATTGAACAGTAAAAATATCTATATAACCAATAGTGATTTCACTGCTGATTCTTTGATGTTTACCAATATTTATAACCATCTGAATGGTAGTCCATCAAAAAATAAAATCACCATTGATAAAGACAGCAAAATAAGAGCGAAAAATATTAAGTTTTCCACTATGGATACTGATATTACTAACTATGGGTTTATCGGGGGTAATATTAATGGGATGGTAATCAATTCCGGACTGAATAACCCGGGGACATTATCCGGTAAGACACTTTCATTAAAGTTCTCCGGCAGCGGCGGAATTACCGGGGATGGCCGGGTGGCATTTGATAACCATGATTTATAAATAACACCGGGTAATATCCCGGCAGGGAAACATCATTCCTGCCGGGATAATGTTATCAGTCTTTCTTCACTTCATCCAGATTCACATCCACTACCCGCTCTTCCGGACGGATAATATTCACCAGACGGAACACCAGTGCCAGACCAATGCCGACAACCGTTGCCAGTGCCATCCCTTTCAGTTCAGCCGCACCGATATGAATGGTCGCACCACTGACACCGATAATCAGGATAACCGCCGTCAGGATCAGGTTCTGCGGCTTGTTATAATCCACTTTGGAATCAATCAGCACGCGGATACCGGATGCACCGATAACCCCGTACAACAGCAGCGATACCCCGCCCATCACCGGTACCGGCACAGCAGCAATGGCGGCAGCCAGTTTACCGACACAGGAGAGCAGAATCGCCAGTACCGCCGCCCCGCCGATAACCCAGGAACTGTACACTTTGGTTATCGCCATTACGCCGATATTTTCACCGTAGGTGGTGTTCGGTGTGGAGCCGAAGAAGCCGGACAGTACGGTCGAGAAACCGTTGGCAAACATCGAACGGTGCAGACCGGGATCTTTCATCAGATCACGTTTGACAATATTCGCGGTGACCACAAGATGACCAACGTGCTCGGCAATCACGACCAGCGCTGCCGGCAAGATAGTCAGAATAGCAAACCACTCAAAGCGCGGCGTATAGAACGTCGGCAGTGCAAACCACGGCGCTTCACTCACCGGGGTTAAATCTACCGCGCCCATAAAGAAGGCCAGCGCATACCCGGTCAGTACCCCGATAAGGATCGGGATAATCGCCAGGAAGCCGCGGAACACCACAGAGCCGAGAATCGTCACCCCGAGAGTGGTCAGGGAGATAATCAGCGTGGTGCTGTCCGGTGACGCACCATCAGCAATTTTCAGCCCGGCCATACCGGCAGCGGTTCCTGCCAGTTCAAGACCGATGACCGCCACAATCGCACCCATGGCCGCAGGCGGGAACAGCACGTTGATCCAGCCGCGTCCGGCGATTTTGACAATCCCCGCCACCAGCATAAATAACAGCCCGCAGATGATAAACCCGCCGAGAGCGAGTTCATACCCGAGCGGCAGTAAAATCAGCACCGGCGAAATAAAGGCAAAGCTGGAGCCCAGATACGCCGGGATTTTTCCTTTACAGATAAACAGATACAGCAGTGTCCCGATACCGTTAAATAACAGGATCGTGGCCGGGTTTACCTGAAACAGGATCGGCACCAGAACAGTAGCACCGAACATCGCAAACAGATGCTGTAAACTTAACGGAATGGTGACCAGCAGTGGTGGGCGTTCATCGACTTCAATAACGCGGCGCGTCATCTTAAACCTCTTAAATGATTACTCAGGGATATGCCAAAAAAAAGCCGACTATCAAGTCGGCTCATTAACTTATTTCGTACCAAATATCTTATCGCCCGCATCACCCAGGCCCGGTACAATGTAACCGTGTTCGTTGAGGTGATCGTCGATGGATGCGGTATACAGCTCAACATCCGGGTGGGCTTTTTCCAGCGCTTTCAGACCTTCCGGCGCTGCAACCAGCACAAGGATTTTAATCGCGGTGCAGCCTGCTTTTTTCAGCAGATCGATGGTAGCGATCATTGAACCGCCGGTTGCCAGCATCGGGTCAACCACCAGCGCCATACGCTCTTCAATATTAGAGGCTAATTTCTGGAAGTACGGTACCGGCTCCAGTGTTTCTTCATCACGGTAAACACCGACAACACTGATACGGGCACTCGGGATGCTTTCCAGCACACCGTTCATCATACCGATACCCGCACGCAGGATTGGCACAACGGTAATCTTTTTACCCTTGATTTGTTCAATTTCGACCGGACCACACCAGCCGTCAATTGTCACTTTCTCAGTTTCTAAGTCTGAAGTTGCTTCATAGGTCAGCAGGCTACCGACTTCTGAGGCCAGTTCACGAAAGCGTTTTGTGCTTATATCATGATCTCGCATCAGGCCAAGTTTGTGTTTAACGAGCGGGTGTTTTACCTCGACGACTTTCATGGGTTCTCCTACTGTGTAAGCCCTGGCGGACAAAAAAATCGCGAGATTATACCGCTTTTCTTTCGCACCGCCACCCCGGATTTGTTGATTATAGTCAATTATCACGCGTTTCATGTTCGTTACATGAATAAGTGTGATCTGACGCATTTTGACAAAAACCGGCGTAAATCCTCTCGCAAACGTTTGCGTGGCCTGTTAGAATAGCCGCGTTTTCGATACACCCACTTACTTGCAATCGCCGTTGGGGGCCGCAGTGACTGACAAAACTTCCCTGAGTTACAAAGATGCCGGTGTTGATATTGATGCCGGTAATGCCTTAGTTTCCCGTATTAAGCATGTTGTCAAAGAGACACGCCGTCCTGAAGTTATGGGCGGGCTGGGTGGTTTCGGTGCGCTGTGTGCGGTACCGCAGAAATATAAAGAACCGGTGCTGGTTTCCGGCACTGACGGCGTCGGCACCAAGCTGCGCCTGGCGATGGATCTGGCGCGTCATGACACTATCGGTATTGACCTCGTCGCCATGTGTGTGAACGACCTGGTGGTCGCCGGTGCTGAGCCCCTCTTCTTCCTCGACTATTACGCGACCGGCAAACTGGATGTCGATACTGCCGCCCGGGTGGTCACCGGTATTGCCGAAGGCTGCAAACAGGCGGGTTGTGCGCTGGTCGGTGGTGAAACCGCTGAGATGCCGGGCATGTATCACGGCGATGATTATGACGTGGCCGGGTTCTGTGTCGGCGTGGCGGAAAAATCAGAAATCATCGACGGCAGCAAAGTCCGCGCCGGTGATGTGCTGATAGCGCTGGCCTCCAGCGGCCCGCACTCCAACGGCTATTCTCTGATCCGCAAAATCCTTGAGGTCAGCAAAACTGACCCGGCAGCCACAGAGCTTGACGGCAAATCCCTGGCAGACCATCTGCTGGCACCGACCAAAATCTATGTTAAATCTGTGCTGAAACTGATCGAAAACACCGATATTCACGCCATCGCCCACCTGACCGGCGGCGGTTTCTGGGAAAATATCCCGCGTGTATTACCGGCCTGCACCCAGGCGCGAATTGATGCCTCATCCTGGCAGTGGCCGTCTGTCTTCAACTGGCTGCAAAAAGCCGGGAATGTGGAAGACTATGAAATGTACCGCACCTTCAACTGTGGTGTCGGTATGGTGATTGCGCTGCCGGCAGCGTCTGTGCCTGCCGCCCTCGCCCTGCTGACAGAGGCGGGTGAAAATGCATGGCTGATCGGTGATATCGCGGTCTGCCGTGAAGATGAACCGCAGGTCATCATCCGCTGATGAAAAAACGCCTTGTTGTCCTGATTTCCGGCAGCGGCAGTAATCTGCAGGCGTTGATTGACGCCTGCAATTCAAAAGCTCTCAATGCGGAAATTGTTGCGGTCTTCAGTAATAAAGCGGACGCTTACGGGTTACTCCGCGCACAACAGGCCGGTATTCCCGCACTGGCACTCAGTCCGGCGGAATTCTCTTCACGGGATGATTTTGATGCCGCATTGCAGGCACAGATTGATGAGTATCAACCGGATTTACTGATCCTCGCCGGATATATGCGGATTCTGACACCCGCCTTTGTCCGCCATTACCACGGCAGAATGCTCAATATCCACCCGTCTCTGCTGCCGAAATATCCGGGCCTGCACACGCACCGGAAAGCCCTGGAAAACGGCGATGCCGAACACGGTACCTCTGTACATTTTGTCACGGAAGAGCTGGACGGCGGCCCGGTCATTTTACAGGCACGCATTGCCGTTCTGCCGGATGATACTGAAGACACTCTCACCGCCCGGATACAACAGGAAGAACACCGCATCTATCCGCAGGTGGTTAACTGGTTTGTGCAGGGGCGTCTGGCACTGAAAGAAGACGGGATATATCTGGACGGGAAATTATATTTTCACAATACGCTCTGATTCTCTCCGCCCGGTTTTTCCGGGCGTTTTTCATAACTACCGCAGTTTCGCCATCTCATTAAGATACGCTTTGCGCTGTCCGGTATAATTCCACCACGGCTGTGCCGGTTGTCCTGCAAGAAAATCAGTGACTGACCAGAACACATCAATAACACAGGGATCCTGACGGACGCCGGTTACCGCGCAGAGCATTTCATACATAATCACCGGGTCTGAACCGGTAATATCCTGCGGCGTCTCATACCCCAGCAGACGCAGATCTTCCGCCATCGCCTCGCCGATATTCGGCAGGTCGGTAAGCGTATAAAGACGGGTGCGGCACACTTTTGTCGGGTTCATGGAAATATCCGGTATTTATTAATGATATGCGTACTACCACATACTTTATCATCTGTCTGCTGTGACCGGTACTCAAATAACACGTAATTGCCATAATTTTACACGGCTGTGCCCATCGTGACGCGGAAAAGCGGATCCCCGGATAATTCCGTTTCTGTTATGTGTTACACTGACTGATAAAATACAACCAATATCGAGGTGATTTATGTCCGGTGGTACTGCTGTTCCGCCTGTAAAGCTGCGCCCGCTTGAGCGTGAGGATTTAGCTTTTGTTCATCAGATGGATAATAACGCCAGCATTATGCGTTATTGGTTTGAGGAGCCGTATGAAGCCTTTATTGAATTAAGTGATTTATACGATAAGCATATTCACGATCAGTCAGAACGCCGCTTCATTGTGGAAAGCGACGGCACCAAGATCGGGCTGGTGGAACTGGTGGAAATCAATCATGTACACCGCCGCGCTGAATTCCAGATTATTATCGCCCCGTCACATCAGGGTCACGGATTTGCGTCCCGCGCTGCCCGTCTGGCTATGGATTATGCGTTTTCTGTCCTCAATCTGTATAAACTGTATCTGATTGTGGATATCGAAAACGAAAAAGCGATCCACATCTATAAAAAGCTCGGTTTTCATACCGAAGGCCAGTTAATTGATGAGTTTTTCGTCAACGGGGAATACCGCACTGCCATCCGTATGTGTATTTTTCAGCCGGAATATCTGGTCATGAAAAATAAATCTGCGGATGCGGAAAGCTACGTTGAAAAAAATGCCCGCGTAAAGCAGAACCTGTAACGATTTTTTAGTAAACTGTACGCTGTGTTCAACCCTGATTCAGAGTAACCCGTTCCGGAGTAACAATGTCCCAAGATAGGCTCTATATGGAAAAAGAACTCAGTTGGCTGTCGTTCAACGAGCGGGTTCTTCAGGAGGCCGCCGACAAACGCAACCCGCTGATTGAGCGCATGCGTTTTCTGGGCATTTACTCAAATAACCTGGATGAGTTTTATAAAGTCCGCTATGCGGATGTGAAACGCCGCATCCTGATTAATGAGGAACAGCGTGGTTCCGGTGCCAGCGGGCGCCATCTGCTGCGTAAAATTGAAAACAAAGTGGCAAAACAGGATCAGGCATTTGATACCCTGTATAACGATCTGCTGCTGGAAATGGCACGTAACCAGATTTTCCTGATCAACGAACGCCAGATTTCGCCGAAACAGCAAATCTGGCTGCGTCAGTATTTCCGTCAGCATCTGCGCCAGCACATCACGCCGATCATGATCCAGACCAGCACCGATCTGGTCGAATTCCTCAAAGACGATTACACCTATCTGGTGGTGGAGATTGTCAAATCCGGCCGTGAGACCCGCTATGCACTGCTGGAAATTCCGTCTGATAAAGTCCCGCGTTTTGTTAATCTGCCGACCGAAAACGGCCGCCGCCGCCAGTCGATGATCCTTATCGACAATATTCTGCGCTACTGCCTGGATGAAATCTTCAAGGGCTTCTTCGATTTCGATGCCCTCAATGCCTATTCCATGAAAATGACGCGCGATGCGGAATATGACCTCGCCACCGAAATGGAATCCGGGATGCTGGAGCTGATGTCCTCCACCCTGAAACAGCGTCTGACCGCTGAACCGGTACGCTTTGTTTATCAGCGCGATATGCCGGATGAAATGGTGACACTGCTGCGTGAAAAACTCGGCCTGACCAATGATGATTCCGTCATTGCCGGCGGGCGTTATCATAATTTCAAGGACTTCATCCGCTTCCCGAATGAAGGCAATAAGAATTTATTAAACAAACCGCTGCCGCGTCTGCGTCATGTCTGGTTTGATCATCACCGCAACGGGTTTGATGCTATCCGCGAACGGGATGTGCTGCTCTACTACCCGTATCACACCTTTGAGCATGTGCTGGAACTGCTGCGCCAGGCCTCCTTTGACCCGAGCGTGATTTCCATCAAGATGAATATCTACCGTGTCGCCAAGGACTCCCGCATTATCGATTCCATGATCCACGCGGCACACAACGGTAAAAAAGTCACCGTAGTGGTGGAATTACAGGCACGTTTTGATGAAGAAGCCAATATTCACTGGGCGAGACACCTGACCGCTGCCGGAGTGCATGTTATTTTCTCCGCGCCGGGGCTGAAAATCCACGCCAAACTGTTTATTATCTCGCGGCTGGAAGACGGGGATGTGATCCGCCGTTATGCCCATATCGGCACCGGTAACTTCAACGAAAAAACCGCGCGTATCTACACGGATTACTCGCTGCTGACCGCCAACGAAGAGATCACCAATGAAGTCCGGCGCGTGTTCAACTTTATTGAGAACCCGTACCGCCCGGTCTCCTTTGATAACCTGATGGTGTCGCCGCAGAATTCACGGGCAATGCTGAATCAGCTGATTGATGATGAAATTGCCAATGCACTGGCCGGTTATGAAGCCGGAATTACACTGAAGATCAACAACCTGGTGGATAAGCAGCTGAGTGAGCGTCTCTATGATGCCTCAGAAGCCGGGGTGAAAATCCGTCTGCTGGTGCGCGGCATGTGCGCACTGGTGCCGGGACAGGTGCCGTACAGTGAGAATATCCAGGTGACCAGTATCGTTGACCGTTTCCTGGAGCATGACCGGGTGTATGTGTTCACCAACAAAGGGGACGAAAAAGTCTATCTCTCCTCTGCGGACTGGATGACCCGCAATATCGATTACCGGATTGAAGTGGCGGTTCGCCTGCTGGATCCGGTGCTGCGCCGCCGGGTGCTCGATATTCTGGATATTCAGTTCAGTGATAATGAGAAGGCGCGTTATCTCGATAAAGAGATGTCCAACCATTATGTGCCGCGCGGCAACAAGCGGAAAGTCCGCTCGCAGATGGCAGTTTATGACTATATTCGTTCCCTGGAACAACCGGATAATTAAAAGGCCCGTGCATGCCATTATCACTGATCACTGAAAAAGATCGTCCGCTGGAAATTGCAGCCATCGACCTCGGGTCGAACAGCTTTCATATGGTGATTGCCCGTATTGTCAACGGCGCACTCCAGGTTCTCAGCCGCCTGAAACAGCGGGTGTATCTGGCTGAAGGCTTAAATGATCAGAATGAGCTGAGCGAAGAAGCCATGGAGCGCGGGCTGGCCTGCCTGGCGCTGTTTGCCGAGCGCCTTCAGGGCTTTCCCGCCGCACAGGTCACGATTGTCGGGACACACAGTCTGCGTGAGGCAGTCAATGCGCACGAGTTTCTCGAACGCGCCGCGTCCGTTATCCCCTATCCGATTGAAATTATTTCCGGTCACGAAGAAGCACGCCTGATTTTTATGGGTGTTGAACACACACAACCGGAAAAAGGCCGCAAACTGGTGATTGATATCGGCGGCGGTTCAACAGAGCTGGTGATCGGCGAACGTTTTGAGCCGATTTTAATCGAAAGCCGCCGTATGGGCTGTGTCAGTTTCAGCCGTCAGTTTTTTCCGGACGGTAAAATCACCGGGGCCAACTTTAACCGCGCCAGGCTGATGGCCGTTTCCAAACTGGAAAACCTGGCGATTGCTTTCCGTGTGCAGGGCTGGGATGTGTGTCTCGGCGCATCCGGCACCATCAAAGCGGCCTGTGAGATCCTGCGTGAACTGGGGGAACGGGACGGTATTATCACCCCTGTCCGCCTGGAAATGCTGGTCAAACAGGTGCTGCGTTACAAACGGTTTGATACCCTGAATTTACCGGGGCTGTCTGACGACCGCAAAAAAGTGTTTGTGCCGGGCCTGGCAATTCTGTGCGGTCTGTTTGACGCGCTGGAAATCACTGAACTGCGCCTGTCTGCCGGTGCCCTGCGCGAAGGGGTGCTGTATGAGATGGAAGGCCGTTTCCGCCATCAGGACATCCGCCAGCGTACCGCGCAAAGCCTGGTGGAACACTATAACGTGGATAACGCCCAGGTACTGCGTGTCCTCACCACCATGAAAAACCTGTACCGTCAGTGGGCGGAGCAGAATCCGTCCCTGGTTGATCCGCAGCTGGAAGCCATTCTGGTCTGGGCGGTCTGGCTGCATGAAGTCGGGCTGAGCATCAACCTTTCCGGCCTGCACCGTCATTCGGCCTATATTCTGCAGAACACCAATTTACCGGGATTCACCCAGGAACAGCAACTGCTGCTCGCCACACTGGTGCGTTACCACCGCAAAGCGGTAAAAAGTGACGATATCCCGAAATTCACACTGTTTAAACGTAAACAGGTCATCCCCCTGATACAGATCCTGCGCCTCGCGGTCTTACTGAATAATCAGCGCCAGTCCACCACCAAACGCTCCTCACTGCGTCTGGAAACCAATGAAGGACACTGGACCCTGTTTTTTCCGCGCCGCTATCTGACTATCAACACATTAATGCAGCTTGATCTGGAAAAAGAGCAGGCTTACTGGGATGATGTGCCCGGCTGGCACCTCGGTATAAAAGAAGAAGACGTCTGACAGAGAATCCCCGGCCAGTCTTATTTGTTTAAAAGTTTTATGTGTAAAGGAAAATCATGTCTGAACACAGTTTCTCCATTGATAACTCATCACCGGTCAATCCGCACTCCCAGCGGCTGGCCCACATTCGTCAGCAGGTTTTGCCTCTGTTCCTCAACGACTCACAGTTTGTGGAAACCATTCTGGGCACCGCCGATGAACATGCCAGGCTCAGTGATGATGAACTGCATTCAAAATCGAAGTTAGTCAAAAATCTGCTGACTGACCTCCACGCCGCTGACCTTGCGGATATGCTGGAAGCCCTGCCCTATGATGAGCGTCTCGCGCTCTGGCATCTGATTGATAACCACCAGCGCGGGGAAGTGCTGGTGGAAGCCTCTGTGTCCGTGTGGGACAGTCTGATTAAAGATATGTCAGACAAAGAGCTGCTGCGTGCCGTTGCCACCCTGCATGTGGATGAGCAGGCGTATATAGCCGAGCACCTGCCGCGCGATACCATGCGCCGCCTGCTGACCTATCTGGAACCAAGTCTGCGTAACCGCATCCGCACCGTTCTTCAGTACCCGGCGGACAGTATCGGGCAGATGATGGACTTTGAGTTTGTCACCGTGCGCGGCAATGTTCCGCTGAAAACGGTTCAGCGTTTTCTGCGCTACCGCAGCAATATCCCGGAAGCCACCGATAAAATCTTTGTTATTGACAGCAATAATATTTTGCAGGGCGAACTGCCGCTGACCACCATTCTCACCCAGTCGCCGGACAAACTGGTCTCTGATGTGATGAAAACCGAGCCGGTCACCTTCCTGCCGGATGAAAAAGGCGAAGATGCTTCCGGTGCGTTCGAACGTTATGACTTAATTTCCGCCGCAGTTGTGGATAATAACGGGCGGCTGCTCGGGCGGCTCACCGTTGAGGATATCGTTGATAACCTGAATGAAGAAAGTGAAGAAAACATCCGTCGTATGGGGGGCTTAAGTCCGGAAGAGGATGTGTTTGCCCCGGTCGGCCAGGCGGTGAAAAACCGCTGGGCGTGGCTGGCGATTAACCTCTGTACCGCGTTTGTCGCTTCCCGCGTGATTGGCGTGTTTGAGCATACCATTTCCCAGCTGGTTGCACTCGCCACCCTGATGCCGATTGTTGCCGGTATCGGCGGTAACACCGGTAACCAGACCATCACCATGATTGTCCGCGCTCTGGCGCTTCACCAGATCCAGAAAGGCAGTTTTTCCTTCCTGCTGCTGCGTGAGCTGGGCGTTGCCTTTATCAACGGCGTGGTCTGGGGCGGGATTATGGGGGTCGTCACGTATCTGCTCTACGGCGATATCGCTATGGGCGCCGTGATGACGCTGGCTATGGTACTTAACCTGCTGATGGCTGCCATCATGGGTGTGCTTATCCCGCTGACGATGATGAAACTCGGACGCGACCCGGCACTCGGCTCCAGTGTGATGATCACCGCCATCACCGATACCGGCGGATTTTTCATCTTTTTAGGTCTCGCCACCCTGTTCCTGGTCTGATTTTTGCTCAGATAGTCCTTTGCGGCCACGGAAAGAGAAGTTTTGCTTCTGCTCTCCGTGGCCGTTTTTGTTTCTTCCGGCTGAGTTTCTGCCCTCTTATCATCACCCCGCCACAGAGTATTATGATACCGGACTGACAATATCCGGTGAATATGATCACTTCTGTACTGCTGCTCTGAAATAATCTTCATGCCGCTCACACTTATTTATATTTATTTACCGCTGTTAATTCACGGGTATATTGATAAGCCTTATTCATATAATGCTATTAATCGTATTTTATAAACCCGTATTACTGGTAAATAATAATAAGGGCTGAACCTTTAATTATTCCGCTAATTATCTGTTCCGGTTTTCATAATATGCTGTCATTCCGGATTCCTTAACGTTATCATCCGTGACGCAAATCATATTTAGTTCAATAATCCACCTTATGGCATACAGCAAGAATGTTCATCTTGTTTTGGCCGATGCTGTTTACAATATACGGAACTTCTTGCTATAACAAAGCATACCCTCCGGTAACAGACAATTCCCGTTTTTTATTTCCGGTTATCCCTGTGATAACCGGGATGCTGTTGCCGCCACCTCTCTTTTGGGAAACACAAATGAGAAAAAAAATGACACGACCCCCGTCATTGAATAAATGAGTAAATAAAAGGACATAATTATGACAACCGATACATCGCCATTAAGTCAGCCTCAGGCAAGGCCATTAAATAAAAACGATTATAAAACACTGGGATTATCTTCCCTCGGCGGCACGCTTGAATTCTATGATTTTGTCATATTTGTCTTTTTTACCGGAACACTAACCCACCTGTTTTTCCCGGGTGATAACGAGTTTATCGCCCAGATGAAAACGCTGGGAATTTTCGCCGCCGGTTACCTGGCGCGCCCGCTCGGCGGGATCATTATGGCGCATTTCGGCGATATTATCGGCCGCAAGCGCATGTTTACCCTGAGTATCTTCCTGATGGCGGTGCCGACACTGGTTATCGGTATGCTGCCGACCTATGAAAGTATCGGTGTGGCAGCACCTGTCCTGTTACTGCTGATGCGGATTTTACAGGGTGCGGCTATCGGCGGTGAAATGCCCGGCGCATGGGTATTTATCGCGGAGCACACACCGGAACAGCGCTACGGGCTGGGTGTCGGTACGCTGACCTCCGGGATCACCGGCGGTATTTTGCTCGGCTCGCTGGTCGCTATCGCCGTTCAGGCTTCTTATACTGCGGCGGAAGTGACTGCATGGGCATGGCGTATTCCGTTTATCCTCGGTGGTGTGTTCGGCCTGATTTCGGTGTATCTGCGCCGCTTTTTGCAGGAAACCCCGATCTTTAAAGAGATGGCCGCCAAACGGACATTATCCGAAGAGATGCCGGTAAAAACAGTTCTGAAAAACCATAAAATGGCCTGTTTTGTCACCGCCGGGCTGACCTGGTCATTATCCACCGCTATCGTGGTGATCATCCTGATGACCCCGTCCGTTGTGGTTGAAAAGATGTACGGTATTGATCGCACATTGTCATTACAGGCAAACTGCGTGGCCACACTGACCTTAACCCTCGGCTGTATTTTCTGGGGCTGGCTGGAAGATAAGATCGGCAGCCGTGTGACACTGGCATTGTCCTGGGGCGGATTAGCGATCACCGCATTCCACTTCTACAGTGCACTGTCACCAGATATCGCGGCGGCTTCGCTGGTGATTAACTATGCGGTGATGGGCTTTTTTGTCGGTGCGATTGCCACCACACCAATCATCAGTACGCGGGCATTTCCGCCGGCAATCCGTTTCTCCGGCTTATCCTTTGCCTACAACATGGCTTACGCGGTATTCGGCGGCTTAACGCCGATGCTGACCGGTGCCTGGTTACAGAAAAGTGCAATGGCACCGGCGTATTATGTGGCAGGCGTGTCCGTACTGGCGATTATCATCGGTTTCTTACCGCTGGCACACAAAGGCTGGACAGCGCGTAAAGCACAGAACGTGAAAACTGTCGCAGCACAACAGTCTTAACAAAACAAATAAAACAGTAAGGGCGGATGATTATCCGCCCTTTTTCTTTTCCGTCTTCTGAATCAGCGCCAGGCAGGGTTTTTCATTACCGAATATTTACCCGGGCCGATAAAGGCCAGTGCAATACCGCTGATAAAGAAATACATCAGGCTTTCAATCGCCCATGCCCCGGTCGGATCCAGCATAAAGGTCTTATTCACACCGATCATCAGCCAGGCAACAATCATGGTAAAGGACACCAGCAAGGCGGACGGACGGGTCAGAATGCCGAGGATAATAAAGACCGGCGCGACAATTTCCCCGAAATAGGTACCGTAAGCAATAAACTCCGGTAACCCGAAAGAGGCCAGCAGCCCTTTTATCCCTGCCGCACCGGTGAGTAATTTACCGATACCGTGAAACAACATTAATCCGCCGACCGCCAGCCGCAGTAATAGTTTTCCGGCATCGTCGTGTGATAACAACCTGTTGATTACACCCGTCATAATATACCCCTGTTGAATGAGAATCTTACTCATTGTGAGTATACGCAGTGATACGCAAAGCGGTAGCGGCAACATTCATTGACGGTAAAAACCGAAAAATCTCATTCATTTTAATTGTTAAGAATATGCTGGCAAAAACAAAACCCAACCCTTTATATTTTCTTATAATATCTGTGTGTTATCTTTTTCAATACTATCAGTCAGGTCTTATTTATCAGTCCGTTAACAAAAATTACACTATTTTCATCAAATTATCTGAAAATCACCATCAAAAATACTTACTCATCCGGGATTGTTTCACCACTTTTTTTAAATTAACAATAAGCTGCTTTTTTTCATTCTGCCTGTCAGGCCGGTTCCTGAGTAATACTGGTTTATCTGATAAGGAGATATTATGAAAAAAAATCTTATTGCAGGTTGTCTGCTCTCACTGTATTCCCTTTCCGTACCAGCGATCCCGGCGGGCAATGATGCCACCACCAAGCCGGATTTATATTATCTGAAAAATGAACAGACTATCGACAGTCTGAAACTGTTACCGCCACCGCCGGAAGTCGGCAGTATTCAGTTTTTAAATGATCAGGCGATGTATGAAAAAACCCGGATACTACGTGATACGAAACGCGGAAAACAAGCTCATACTGATGCCGATCTGGCTGACGGCGGTGTAGCGACCGCATTTTCAGGGGCATTCGGGTATCCGATAACGAAAAAAGACTTACCGGAACTGTATAATCTGCTGACTAATATGATGGGAGATACGGGAGACCTGGCCACCCGCTCCGCCAAAGAGCATTACATGCGCATCCGGCCGTTTGTGTTTTACGGTACAGAAACCTGTAATACCAAAGATCAGAAAATAATATCAACGAATGGATCTTATCCGTCCGGTCATACCTCTATCGGCTGGGCAACGGCACTGGTGCTGGCGGAAGTGAACCCGGCAAACCAGGATGCGATTCTGGAACGGGGCTATCAGTTCGGACAGAGCCGCGTGATTTGCGGCTATCACTGGCAGAGTGATGTGGATGCCGGGCGCATTGTCGGTTCAGCCGCTGTCGCGACATTACATTCCGATCCGGCATTTCAGGCGCAGTTAGCGAAAGCCAAACAGGAATTTGCACAAAAATCACAGAAATAAGCAGTGATATCTGGTCAGGGCAGTGCAACAGCTGCCCTGAATTCCCTGTTTATTCCCACATCCATCGGTCTTCCCGATCCCAGCCTTTTGTTTTCATGCAGCTGTAGAAATAACGGTTGCGGCTGTCTTCATTCACATCCATCACATAACTTTCTGTTACCGGTGTCTGCTCTTTGTAGGTTTTGCTGTTACCGCAGTCATCGTCCTTTTTGCAGCGTTTCTCCACATCCCGCATCACACTGCGCTGGGCAACTTCATTTTTGACCGGATAAAGCTTATGTGATTCCGGTTCACAGAAAGCATTTGCCTCTGCCCGTGTGTATTCAGAGCCGCCCGGAACTTCCACCCAGACAGAAGAACAACCGGACAGCAGCAGTGCAGAGACAAGAATAAGTCTGTTTTTCATCATTATAGTGTGTATTATCAGCTTGTTAAGAATGCGTAATGTTACTGCACATCATAAACTGAGTAAACCGTACCGGTAATATTTCCTTAAGGGATGATAAAGCCGCTGACATAAAGGCAGACTCAGCTGAAACCACGTATATTTACCTGTATCAACGTTATTTTCACAATTCTTCCATTTTTACGTTCAGATTTACCGGTACACTATCCCCATCATATTTCAGGCTGTTTTGTGCCCTTACGCGTACCCCGGCAGTACCGGGTAAAAAGGAATGATGAGTAATCCCATAATGAATAATGTACAAAAGAGAAAGAAACGCACAGGCATTACAATTGCCGTTCTCCTTCTGGGCGCAGCCGGTTACGGTACCTATCATTACTTTCACTCTGCGGCACCGGCCACCCCGCCTGCTGCCGGAAAACCGGGGGCTTCCGCAGGCAAAAACAGCAACCGTCCGGGCCGCCCGCCGCTGGCACCGGTACAGGTGGCAAAAGCTGTTTCTGAAACCATTCCCCGCACCTTGTCAGCACTCGGTACCGTGCAGGCGGCCAATTCCGTGACGGTGACCAGCCGCGTGGAAGGCCAGCTGATGCAAATCCATTTTGAGGAAGGTCAGAAAGTGAATGCCGGTGATTTGCTGTTCACCATCGACCCGCGTCCGTTTGAGATCCAACTGGCCCAGGCTCAGGGACAGCTCGCCAAAGATCAGGCCACGCTCGCCAATGCCCGCCGTGACCTGAGCCGCTATCAGAAACTCGCGACCACTAATGTCATTTCACAACAGGAGCTGGATACCCAGCAGGCAACTGTCAAATCGGCGGAAGCCGGTATTAAGGTGGATCAGGCCGCTATCGACAGCGCGAAACTGCAACTGACCTACAGCCGCATCACCGCACCTATCAGCGGAAAAATGGGTCTGCGTCAGGTGGATACCGGCAACTTTATTACCGCCGGAACTGCCATGCCGCTGGTGGTGATCAACCAGACAGCACCTGCCGATGTGCTGTTTACCGTCCCGGAAAATGATATTCCGCTGATCCGCATGGCGCAGCGCACTATGCCGGAACTCACGGTCACCGCGCTGAGCAAAGATAACAGCATCCGCCTGGCTCAGGGCAAACTGCTGACCCTGGATAACCAGATAGATGCCGCCACCGGCACCGTAAAAGCCAAAGCACGGTTTACCAATGATGATGACCTGCTGTTCCCGAACCAGTTTGTCAATGTGCTGCTGCAGGTCGGCCAGTTGGAAAATGCGGTGGTGATCCCGAATGCCGCACTGCAGATGGGTACCGAAGGCAATTATGTCTGGCTGCTGGAAGCAGAGAATAAAGTCCGCAAACAAATTGTGGATGTGGAATTACAGACCCCGGAACGCGTGGTGATCAAAAGCGGCGTCAGCGCCGGTGATACCCTGGTGACTGACGGAATAGATCGCCTGACTGACGGCGCGCAGGTGGACGTGGTGTCCGGTGAGAAAAAAGCCGCAGCCGGAGATAAGGCCTGATGTCCGGAAACAATCCTGAAACCCGTGCCGGCGGCCCGTCCCGCCTGTTTATTCTGCGTCCGGTCGCCACCAGCCTGTTTATGCTGGCGATCCTGCTGGCGGGGATTGTCGGCTACCGCATGCTGCCGGTTTCATCGCTGCCGGAAGTGGATTACCCGACTATCCGCGTGGTCACACTCTATCCCGGAGCCAGTCCGGATGTGATGACCTCCGCCGTGACCGCGCCGCTGGAGCGTCAGTTCGGGCAGATGTCCGGACTGAAACAGATGTCGTCGCAAAGCTCGGGCGGTGCCTCTGTTATTACCCTGATGTTCCAGCTCTCCCTGCCGCTTGATGTGGCGGTGCAGGAAGTGCAGGCGTCCATCAACGCGGCAACCAATCTGCTGCCGAATGATCTGCCTTATCCGCCGATTTACAGCAAAGTGAACCCGGCGGATCCGCCGGTACTGACCCTTGCCGTTACTTCCGATGCCATGCCGATGACGCGGTTACAGGATATGGTGGAGAACCGCATCGCCCAAAAAATCTCCCAGGTGGAAGGGGTCGGGCTGGTAACACTCGCGGGCGGCCAGCGCCCTGCCGTGCGGGTGCAGTTAAATGCCAATGCTGTCGCCGCTTACGGGCTGGACAGCGAAACTATCCGCACCGCAATTAACAACGCCAACGTCAACTCCGCCAAAGGGAGCCTCGACGGCCCGGCGCGTTCGGTAACGCTGTCCGCTAACGACCAGATGAAATCGGCGGAAGATTATCAGAACCTGATTGTCAGCTACAAAAACAATGCCCCGATCCGCCTGCGGGATGTGGCAACCGTACAGGAAGGACCGGAAAACACTCAGCTGGGTGCCTGGGTTAATGATAAACAGGCCATTGTCATTAATGTGCAGCGCCAGCCCGGCGCAAACGTGATTTCCACCACCGATACCATCCGTGCTCTGATCCCGGAGCTGGTGGAAACCCTGCCGGAATCCGTCACCGTAACGATTCTGACTGACCGGACAGATGCTATCCGCGCCTCGGTCAAAGATGTGCAGTTTGAACTGTTCCTGGCGATTGCGCTGGTGATCATGGTGATGTATCTGTTCCTGCGCAATATGGCCGCGACCCTGATCCCGGGAGTGGCAGTACCGCTCTCGCTGGTCGGTACATTCGCGGTGATGTATTTCTGCGGCTTTTCCGTCAATAACCTGACACTGATGGCACTGACTATCGCCACCGGGTTTGTGGTGGATGATGCAATTGTGGTGGTGGAAAACATCGCCCGCTATCTGGAAAAAGGCGACAAGCCGCTGACCGCTGCCCTGAAAGGTGCCGGTGAGATTGGCTTTACCATTATCTCACTAACCTTCTCGCTGATTGCCGTATTAATCCCTCTGTTATTTATGGGGGATATCGTCGGCCGCCTGTTCCGTGAGTTTGCCATCACCCTTGCGGTGGCGATCCTGATTTCCGGTGTGGTGTCACTGACACTGACACCGATGATGTGCGCCCGGTTCCTGAAACCGGAATCCGCTCACCGTCATAACCGCTTTAACCGTGCCACTGAACGCTTTTTTGAGCGGGTGATTGCCGGTTACGGCCGCTGGCTGACATGGGTGCTGCGCCATCAGTGGCTGACACTCGGGGTTGCGTTCAGTACCATGGCGATCACCGTCATGCTCTATCTGTTTATTCCGAAAGGCTTTTTCCCGATCCAGGATAACGGACTGATTCAGGGCACGCTGGAAGCGCCGCAGTCTGTGTCGTTTCAGGCCATGAGTGAGAAACAGCAGGCGGTCAGCCGTTTGCTGGCGGATGACCCGGCAGTCGCCAATATCGCCGCCTTTGCCGGTATCGACGGCAGCAATGCCACACTGAACACCGGACGTCTGCAAATCACCCTGAAACCGCTGTCTGAGCGGGCTGACCGCGCGGAAGCTATCATCACGCGGTTGCAGGAGAAAGCTGATTCCCTGCCCGGCGTGAAACTGTATCTCCAGCCGTCTCAGGATCTGACAATTGATACCCAGACCTCCCGCACCCAGTATCAGTTTACCTTACAGGCCAATTCCCTGGAGGAGCTGGATCTGTGGGTGCCGCGTCTGATGACAGAATTAGAGAGCAGTGATGCCCTGACTGACACCGGCAATGACTGGCAGAACAAAGGACTGGTTGCCTATATCGATATTGACCGTGACACCGCGTCACGGCTGGGGCTGACCATGACCAATATTGATAACGCGCTGTACAATGCGTTCGGTCAGCGGCTGATCTCCACGATTTATACCCAGGCCAGTCAGTACCGCGTGGTGCTGGAAAATAACACCGCGCTGACACCGGGCGCAGATGCCCTCAGCAGCATCCGCCTGACCAATAAAGACGGCAACTCCGTGCCGTTGTCAGCCTTTGCCACTGTCTCGCAGCGCTTCGGGCCGCTGGCGATCAATCATCTGGCTCAGTTCCCGTCCGCCACCTTCTCCTTTAATATCCCGGCGGGCGGTTCACTGGAAGCGGCTGTGAATGCGGTGAAATTAGCGGAGCAGCGTATCGGCCTGCCGAAAGATATCACCACACAATTCCAGGGGGCGACCCTCGCCTTTGAAAATGCCCTGTCCAATACCTTGTGGCTGATCCTTGCCGCTGTCGTGGCAATGTATATTGTGCTCGGCATTCTGTATGAGAGTTTTATTCACCCGATTACTATCCTCTCCACCCTGCCCACTGCCGGGGTCGGTGCCCTGCTGGCACTGATTATGGCGGGTAATGAGCTGGATGTGATCGCGATTATCGGTATTATTCTGCTGATCGGGATTGTGAAGAAAAACGCCATTATGATGATTGACTTCGCCCTTGCGGCAGAGCGCGAACAGGGGCTGTCACCGTATGATGCGATTTATCAGGCATGTCTTCTGCGTTTCCGCCCGATCCTGATGACCACCATGGCCGCGCTGTTCGGTGCAGTACCGCTGATGCTCAGTACCGGGGTCGGTGCCGAGCTGCGTCAGCCGCTGGGGGTCTGTATGGTCGGCGGGCTGATTATGAGCCAGATCCTGACACTCTTTACCACCCCGGTGATTTACCTGCTGTTTGACCGCCTGTCTCACTGGCGCGATAACGCCCGGTTTACCCCGGAAAGTGACAACACGGGGGCCTCATCATGAGGCTGTTCGCCCTGTTTATCGCCCGCCCGGTGGCTACGACGCTGATAAGCCTCGCCATCACCCTGTGCGGGGCGATCAGCTTCCTGTTCCTGCCGGTGGCACCGCTGCCGCAGGTGGATTATCCGGTGATTAATATCTCGGCATCACTGCCGGGTGCTTCGCCGGAAACCATGGCATCCTCTGTCGCCACGCCGCTGGAGCGCTCGCTCGGGCAGATAGCCGGGGTGTCGGAAATGACATCCTCCAGTTCCCTCGGCAGTACCAGTATTACCCTGGAATTTGAGCTTAACCGCGACATCAACGGTGCCGCCCGCGATGTACAGGCGGCACTGAATGCCGCGCAGAACCTGCTGCCGTCCGGGATGCCGTCGCGGCCGCGTTACTATAAATCCAACCCGTCCGATGCGCCGATTATGATCCTGACGCTGACATCGGACACGCTCGATACCGGAAAACTCTATGATATCGCCTCCACCCGGCTGGCACAGCGCCTGTCACAGATTGAGGGCGTGAGTGAGGTTTCGGTCGGCGGCGGCTCGCTGCCAGCCGTGCGGGTGGAGCTTAACCCGTCACAGCTGTTTAACCAGGGGGTTTCCCTCGACAGTGTCCGCAACGCAATCAGCGATGCCAACGTGCTGCGTCCGCAGGGATCGGTGTCTGACAATGAACGCCGCTGGCAGATTGACAGCAACAGTGAACTGAAAACGGCGGAGGATTATCGTCCGCTGATTGTGCATTACAATGACGGCGCGGCGGTACGGCTGGCGGATGTCGCCACCGTGAAAGACTCGGTACAAAACGTCCGCGCCGCCGGGATGAGCAACGGCAAGCCAGCGATTCTGCTGGTGATCCGCCGTGAAGCCGGTGCCAATATTATCGCCACCGTGGCCCGTATCCGCGAGCAACTGCCTGTATTGCAGGATACCATTCCCGCCAGTGTGGATCTGCAGGTTGCCCAGGATCGCACACCCACCATCCGCGCCTCACTGACCGAAGTGGAACGCGCACTGACCATTGCGGTGGGGCTGGTGATCCTGGTGGTGTTCCTGTTTCTGCGTTCCGGACGCGCCACTATTATCCCGGCGCTGGCCGTGCCGGTTTCTCTTATCGGTACCTTCAGTGCCATGTATCTGTGCGGGTTCAGCCTCAATAATCTGTCACTGATGGCGCTGACCGTCGCCACCGGCTTTGTGGTGGATGATGCGATTGTGGTGCTGGAGAATATCGCCCGTCATATTGAAAACGGCCTGAAACCGAAAGAAGCGGCGCTCAAAGGGGTCAGCGAAGTCGGGTTTACTGTGCTTTCCATGAGTATCTCGCTGGTGGCGGTATTTATTCCGCTGCTGCTGATGGATGGCCTCGTCGGGCGGCTGTTCCGTGAATTTGCCATCACCCTGACCACCGCCATTGCTATCTCACTGGTGATCTCGCTGACACTCACCCCGATGCTTTGTGCTCATCTGCTGAAAAACCGCGCGGCACCGGCGCGGGAGCGCAAACGTGGTGCAGGCCGGATCCTGTTCCGCATCCAGCAATGGTACGGGCGCAGCCTGACCGTGGTGCTGGCACACAGCCGCTGGGTGCTGCTGATTTTCACCGGCACTATTGCTCTCGCGGTCTGGCTTTATATTTCTGTGCCGAAAACCTTTTTCCCGGATCAGGATACCGGGCGGCTGCTGGGCTTTGTCCGCGCTGACCAGAGCATTTCGTTCCAGTCGATGGAGCAGAAAATGCGCACCTTTATGCAGCGCATTCACAGTGATAAAGATGTCGCCAGTGTCACCGGCTTTACCGGCGGCGGACGGGTGAACAGCGGATTTATGTTTATCTCGCTCAATCCATTGGATGAGCGGACAGACAGCGCCCAGGATGTCATTAACAGGCTGCGCGTCACTCTCGCGGATGAACCGGGTGCCAATCTGTTTCTGATCCCGGTACAGGATGTGCGGGCGGGAGGCCGTGAGTCCAACTCCAGTTATCAGTACTCCCTGCTGGCGGATGATTTATCCCTGCTGCGTGAATGGGAGCCGAAAATCCGCAAGGCGCTCGGCGAACTGCCGCAACTGACCGATGTAAACTCAGATAAAGAAGATAAAGGCGCGGAGATGGCGCTGACCTATGACCGCGATGTGATGGCGCAGCTCGGCATCAGTGTTAATGATGCCAATAACCTGCTGAATAACGCCTTCGGTCAGCGGCAGATCTCCACCATTTATGAGCCGCTGAACCAGTATAAAGTGGTGATGGAAGTCGCGCCGCAATATACCCAGGATGTCAGCGCGCTGGATAAAATGTTTGTCATCAATAAAGAGGGACAACCGGTTCCGCTGGCGTATTTCGCACAATGGCGTCCGGCGAATGCGCCGCTGAGTGTTAACCATCAGGGATTGTCAGCGGCCTCGACGATCGGCTTTAACGTGGCGGAAGGCTATTCCCTGTCAGACGCAGTGGCGTCGGTCGAACGCACTATGGTGGAGCTGGGTGTGCCGTCCGGGGTGCGCGGTACCTTTGCCGGAACCGCGCAGCTGTTCCAGGAGACATTACAGTCCCAGGTGCTGCTGATTATCGCCGCCATTATCACGGTGTATCTGGTGCTCGGCATGCTGTATGAGAGCTTTATTCATCCGCTGACCATCTTATCCACCCTGCCCTCAGCGGGGGTCGGCGCATTGCTGGCGCTGCGCTTCTTTGACACGCCGTTCAGTCTGATCGCCCTGATAGGAATTATGCTGCTGATAGGGATCGTGAAGAAAAACGCCATTATTATGGTGGACTTCGCCATTGCCGCCCAGCGCGGCGGGCAAAGTGCGCGGGATGCGATTTTCCAGGCCTGCCTTCTGCGCTTCCGTCCGATCCTGATGACCACGCTGGCCGCCCTGTTCGGTGCGCTGCCGCTGGCGCTCGGCAGCGGAGACGGTGCGGAACTGCGCCAGCCGCTCGGGATAACCGTGGTCGGCGGGTTGCTGGTCAGTCAGATCCTGACACTCTATACCACGCCGGTGATTTACCTGTTCTTTGACCGGCTGCGCCGCAAAAAAACCGGAGAATCCGCCGGGCAATCCGTTATCAGTACGGAGGGAAATGCATGAAAACCGGAATAGGTCACAAACTGTTTCTCGCCATTTTTGCCACCTGTATGCTGGTGGTGCTGACCATGCATCTGGCTATCCGTTTCAGTTTTGAGCAGGGCTTTCTCGGCTATCTTCAGCGCTCCGCCGAAGACCGGACGGAGATGATCGCCGATGTTGTCGCTGAACAATATGCCGATTACGGCAGCTGGTATTTTCTGCGCAATAATCAGCGCGGTTTTATGCAGGCACTGCGGGCGCTGGATACCGACCGCCATATGGAGCATATGGAGCGCGGCTGGAAAATGCGTTTCTGGCTGCTGGATGAGGATGACCGCCGCCTGTTCGGGCACGGCCCGGTCCCCCCCGGCGAACTCTACCGCAAACCGGTAAAATACAATGATAATATCGTCGGCTGGGTGGTGATGCCGGCGGATGACAATATCAACCGTGCCGCCGACCAGAGCTTTTCACATCAGCAGGCACGCACCAGCTGGATAGTCTCGGCACTGGTGCTGCTGGTGACTCTCGTGGTCACCTGGTTGCTGACGCGCGGCTTCCTGCGCCCGGTCAAACGGCTGGCGGAAGGCACACATCAGCTGGCGGCGGGTAATTTCAGCAGCCGCGTGCCGGTTCACGGCAAAGATGAAATCGCGCAGCTGGCCAATGACTTTAATCAGCTCGCTTCCGCGCTGGAGAAAAATGAGCTGATGCGCCGCGACTATATGGCGGATGTCTCACACGAACTGCGTACTCCGCTGGCGGTGTTACAGGGTGAACTGGAAGCCCTTCAGGACGGGATCCGCCAGCCGACACCGGAAACTCTCGCGTCTCTGCTGGCGGAAGTGCAGACCCTGACAAAACTGGTCAGCGATCTGCATCAGCTGTCATTATCCGATCGCGGCTCACTCTCTTACCGCAAAGAGTTATGCAATCTGACCGATGTGATCAGCCGGTCTATCGGCGTATTCCGCCACCGGTTGCAGGAAAAAGGTCTCTCCGTCACAACGGAGCTGCCGGATACCCTGATGATTTTCGGGGATGATGCGCGGCTCGGCCAGCTGTTCCATAATCTTCTGGAAAACAGCCTGCGTTACACCGACAGCGGCGGACAGATTGTGGTACGCGGTCAGCAGGATGAAACACAGATCCGTATCGACTGGTCAGACAGTGCACCGGGGCTGACTGAAGAGCAATTTTCACAGATTTTTGAGCGTTTCTACCGCAGCGAATCCTCCCGCAACCGGGCCAGCGGCGGATCCGGACTCGGCCTTGCGATTTGTGATAAAATCGCGGAAGCGCATCACGGGCAGATAAGTGCATCCGCGTCCCCGCTCGGCGGCGTGACCATCACTCTGATCCTGCCCCGCCCTGACTGACAGGAGTTGACTGCATGGAACAAAATGCTGAACTGATTCTTATTGTGGAAGATGAGCCGAAACTGGCTCAGTTACTGACAGATTACCTGCACGCCGCCCATTACCGCACGCACTGGCTGGCACGCGGCGGCGAAGTTACGGCCTGGGTGCAGGAAAATAAACCGGATCTGATTTTGCTGGATCTGATGCTGCCGGAGAAAGACGGCCTGACACTCTGCCGTGAAATCCGTCAGTTCAGTGACGTGCCGGTGATGATGGTCACGGCCAAAACCGAAGAGATTGACCGCCTGCTGGGGCTGGAAATCGGTGCGGATGATTATGTCTGCAAGCCTTACAGCCCGCGTGAGGTGGTGGCGCGGATCAAAACCATTCTGCGCCGCTGTCAGCGCAGTAACGATACGTCAGAGGATAAGTGTGACACTCTGACTATTGACGAGGTGAATTATCAGGTGCGTTTCGGGACACAAAGCCTGGATCTCACTCAGGTTGAATTCCGCCTGCTGCGCACCATGGTGTCACAGCCGGGCACTGTGCTGTCACGCAATCAGCTGCTGGATAATCTGTATGATGATTACCGCGTGGTCACTGACCGCACGATTGACAGCCATATCAAAAATCTGCGCCGCAAGCTCGGGCAGTTAGACGGTGACCGCGATTTTATTCATTCCGTCTACGGGCTGGGCTACCGCTGGGAAGGCGGACCGGCAGAGATTATTGCCGCCACCATTATCTGATAAAAAACGGCGGAATATCCGCCGTTTGTTGTTTCTCTGATTACTGAATAACGGACGGACGCTTCAGCCGTGCCAGGATTTTATCAAGCGTATTTTGTTCATCCTGTAATAAATCTGCTTTTGCAATACGGAATGTCCGATCCAGCTCTGCTGTTCTGATATGCAGTTTCAGCGCAGCGCGGTTGTCTGTTATCACAGTGAAAGCACTCAGCGGCGCTTCATAGCAGACCGCGTACTGCCCCGGGGTAAACAGCAGGTTATCACCGGCAATCGCCAGCATCGGATAATACTGGATACGCCGTGCGTTAATCACCAGCACAATCGCCACCGCGACCATAATGCCGCCGATATCCATCCCGAACACCAGCAGTGCCACGCCGAGTATTCCGTACAGCACCGCCATGCTGATCTGGCGCTGTTTATTAAATTTCAGCAGGACCTCAAACGGCAGTTGTGCCAGTTTCGGTACGGTTTTCAGTGAACGGTAGACCACGCGGTTGTAGTCGTAGAGGTAACCGACGATAAAGATAAAGCCCAGCGGAATAAAAATAATACCGCCGATCATGGCGAGAACCAGGCCCAGTTTCGGCTGGTTACGCAAGAATGCCAGACTGGCCAGCTGTGCGGCCATCCCGCCGGTCATCAGAATTTTCACGTACGGTAAGACTTCAATCATCTGCTGCATCTGATAATCCAGTTGATCCCAGTACGGCTCAAGTGCCGACGGAATATAGGAGATAATCCCCAGGAAAATCAGGTTAAGAACCAAACCGATCCAGACTGCAATATGACGTTTTTCCATGTATCCACGCTGTAACAGGCTATAGTAAATGATAGTGCGGCAGAAATTATCCGCCGCGCAACTGAATTTAACGAAACTATATCAAATCGTTATCCGATATTCATGCCATTTTCAGTAATTCATTTGATACCGGGCGGATGACGCGCTAGAATCCAACGCCTTGATTACGCCTCCCCCTCCGGGGAAGGTTCTGACTTGAACTCAGATCGGAATACATTATGTTTACACCCGAATTACTCTCTCCGGCGGGCTCGCTGAAGAATATGCGCTATGCGTTCGCCTATGGTGCGGATGCGGTCTATGCCGGACAGCCACGTTACAGCCTGCGTGTCCGTAACAACGAATTTAACCATGAAAACCTCGCCAAAGGCATTCAGGAAGCCCACGAACTGGGCAAGAAATTCTATGTCGTGGTCAATATCGCCCCGCATAACGCCAAACTGAAAACCTTTATCCGTGACCTGGAGCCGGTGATTGCCATGGGTCCGGACGCACTGATTATGTCTGACCCCGGCCTGATCATGATGGTGCGCGAGCATTTCCCGCAGATGGATATCCATTTATCCGTTCAGGCCAATGCCGTGAACTGGGCAACCGTTAAATTCTGGCATCAGATGGGCCTGACCCGTGTGATCCTCTCCCGTGAACTGTCACTCGAAGAAATCGCCGATATCCGCAAAAATGTACCGGAAATTGAGCTGGAAGTGTTTGTTCACGGTGCACTGTGCATGGCCTACTCCGGCCGTTGCCTGCTCTCCGGTTATATCAACAAACGTGACCCGAACCAGGGTACCTGCACCAATGCCTGCCGCTGGGAATATAAAGTCGAGGAAGGCAAAGAGGATGTGGTCGGTAATATCGTCCACAAGCAGGAACCGATTCCGGTGAAAAACATTGAGCCGACCCTCGGTGCCGGTGCCCCGACAGACAAAGTATTCCTGATTGAGGAAGCACAGCGTCCGGGCGAATATATGACCGCGTTCGAAGATGAACACGGCACCTATATTATGAACTCCAAAGATCTGCGGGCTATCGAGCATGTCGAAAAGCTGACACAGATGGGTGTTCACTCCCTGAAAATCGAAGGCCGTACCAAATCCTTCTATTACTGCGCCCGTACCGCACAGGTTTACCGCCGTGCTATTGATGATGCTGTTGCCGGAAAACCGTTTGACCCGTCGCTGCTGACCACGCTGGAAGGCCTGGCACACCGCGGTTATACCGAAGGATTCCTGCGCCGCCATACCCATGACTCTTATCAGACGTATGAGTACGGTTATTCCGTTTCTGATTCCCAGCAGTTTGTCGGTGAGTTTACCGGCAACCGCGTGAACGGCCTGGCTGAAGTGGATGTGAAAAACAAATTCTCCGTCGGCGACAGCCTGGAACTGATGACGCCTAACGGCAATATCAGCTTTACCCTCGATGCCATGAATAACCGCAAAGGGGAAGCCACCGAAGTCGCGCCGGGTAACGGTCATATTGTTTATCTGCCGGTACCGGATGATGTAAACCTGGAATTTGCATTGCTGATCCGTAACTTACCGGGCACCAGCACCCGTAATCCGCATATGCCGGAATTTACCGACGCTGCGGCCACCAACGGGTAAAATTCTGAATTTTCGAATCCGATCACAACAATCACGTTAGTTATTTCGTAGTATCGGACAGGAAAATGAAGAACTAAAACGCAACATGTAATACCAGGAACCACCTCCTTGGTTGGCTCAATCTCCCTTGAGCCAACCTTTTCTTTTTGTGCCCTTCTCTTTTTTCTCCGCCCATTTTTCCCGGCATAAACTGTCCGTGTTTGTTATCTTTAAAAGACGTAATCTGAACACGGAGTCTGATATGGCGGAAACGCATATAGTGGTTCTTAACGGAAAACGTGCCGGTGATGACGGTATTCGTCAGGCTGTCCGGCACCTGCGGGAAAGCGGTGAGGACATTCAGGTGCGGGTGACGTGGGAGCCGGAGGATATTCCCCGTTTTGTCCGCGAAGCCCGTCAGCTGAAAGCGGCAACCGTGATTGCAGCCGGAGGCGACGGCACGATTAATGCCGTATGCAGTGCCCTGATGACTTATCCGGCTGAAAAACGCCCGGTTCTCGGCATTCTGCCGCTCGGCACCGCCAATGATTTTGCCACCGCAGCCGGAATACCGGCGGATAAAACCAAAGCCCTGCTTCTGGCCGCCAAAGGCAGTCCGGTCGCCATTGATATCGGCTGTATCAATGAATCTCATTATTTTATCAATATGGCTACGGGCGGATTCGGCCCGAAAATCACCACAGATACCCCGGAAGCCCTGAAAAGCACCTTCGGCGGTGCCGCCTATTTTCTCCACGGCCTGACACGCAGCGATTTGCTGAAAGCGGATCACTGTACTATCAGCTGTGATGATTTCCACTGGCAGGATGACGCGCTGGTGATTGGTGTCGGCAACGGCTGCCAGGCGGGCGGCGGACATAAACTGTGCCCGGATGCGCGGATCAATGACGGTCTGCTCAATCTGAGTATTCTGCCGGAACGCAACTGGCCGCGCTCACTCTGGAACAGCCTCTTTAATGAGGGTGAGGCGGAAGGCGTCATCATGAAGCGCAGCACACGGATCACCATCAGCGCGGCACATGAGATGGTGTTTAATCTCGACGGCGAACCGCTGACTGGTCAGCAATTCACCTTTTCCGTGCTGCCTGAAGCGATCCAGTGCCGGTTACCGCCACACTGCGGGTTGTTATCTTAAACACAATCCACGACAATCCGTGACAATTTTATAACACGCTACAGGAATCGGAGTTTACTTACCATGACTGATATCGTTAAGTTGTTAGGCAATGATGCATCATCTCTTCTTGAACACACCTGCACCACCATTCCCAAAGACAATCTTTATCTGCCGGGCGATGACTTTGTCACCCGCGTGATGATTGATAATAACCGGCCGAATACCGTGCTGCGCTCCATGCAGTCACTGTTTAATCACGGCCGTCTGGCGGGTACCGGTTATCTTTCTATTCTGCCGGTGGATCAGGGTGTTGAGCACTCTGCCGCAGCCTCTTTTGCCGCTAACCCGCTCTATTTTGATCCGAAGAATATTGTCGAGCTGGCTATCGAGGCAGGCTGTAACTGTGTGGCTTCCACTTACGGCGTACTGGCTTCTGTTGCCCGCCGCTATGCACACCGCATCCCTTTCCTTGTCAAAATCAACCACAATGAAACCCTGAGCCTGCCTGCGCAGTATGATCAGACACTGTACGCCAGTGTTGAACAGGCTTTTGAAATGGGCGCTGTGGCTGTCGGCGCGACGATTTATTTCGGCTCACCGGAATCCCGCCGTCAGATAGAAGAAATCTCTGCGGCCTTTGAACGTGCCCATGAACTGGGAATGGTGACCGTCCTGTGGGCTTACCTGCGCAACCCGGCCTTCAAAAAAGACGGGGTGGATTATCACGCCAGCGCGGACTTAACCGGCCAGGCAAATCACCTTGCGGCTACTATCGGTGCGGATATCGTCAAACAGAAAATGGCGGAAAATAATGGCGGCTTTAAAGCCATCGGCTTCAGCCATACTGATGAGCGCGTTTACAGCACACTGACCACAGATAACCCGATTGACCTGGTCCGTTATCAGCTGGCGAACTGCTATATGGGCCGTGCGGGGCTGATTAACTCCGGCGGTGCATCCGGTAATAATGACCTGGCGGATGCGGTCCGTACTGCGGTGATCAACAAACGTGCCGGTGGTATGGGGCTGATCCTCGGCCGTAAAGCCTTTAAGAAATCGATGAAAGACGGGGTGGCACTGATTAATGCAGTGCAGGATGTGTATCTCGATAAGAAAGTGACGATTGCTTAAATGCAGAACAGGCCGGATAACCGGCCTGATTTTTTTGTGCTCCCTGTTTGTTCCGGGGAGCTGCAGATAACGGGCAAAACGAAAAGCATGCCCGTTATCCGCTTATTACCTGTACTGCAGATTACTTTTCAGCAGACAGATAATTATCGTTTCTTCTTCTTCCGTCCTGCCTGAGCAAAGCGCTGGCGGTTACTATCGCTGCTGCTCTCTTTCTTCTTCTGCTGTTTGTCAGAGCCCGGATAAACCGGCGGAGCAACTTTAATTTTGTTATCGCGCTTCTGTGGTTTTGCAGCCGGCTTTTTGACTTTTTTATCTTCAGAGGAAGATTTTTCAATCGCATCAAAGAGTTCGACCAGCTCGTCATCCGTTAAATCACGCCATTCCCCCACCGGGATCCCGGTCAGGCTGATATTCATGATGCGGACACGCTCGAGTTTCGTCACTTCATAACCGAAATGCTCACACATGCGGCGGATCTGACGGTTCAGCCCCTGAATCAGCGTGATGCGGAAAACAAAGGGAGCTTCCTGCTTCACTTTACATTTTTTGGTCACCGTACCGAGGATCGGCACACCCGCGCCCATACCACGGATAAAATCATCGGTGATCGGTTTATTTACCGTCACCACATACTCTTTCTGGTGATCGTTACCGGCACGCAGAATTTTGTTTACCAGGTCGCCGTGGTTAGTCAGGAAAATCAATCCCTGTGAATCTTTATCCAGGCGGCCGATAGGGAAGATACGGGTGCTGTGATTGACGAAATCGACAATATTATCTTTCTCGCCTTCATCGGTGGTGCTGACGATACCCACCGGTTTATTGAGGGCAATCAGCACCAGATCATCCTGCTCCCGCGCCTCAATCAGTTGTCCGTTGACTTTAACCACATCACCCGGCATTACCTGTGAGCCGATAGCCGCACGTTTGCCGTTGATCAGGACCAATCCCTGCTCAATATAACGGTCCGCATCCCGGCGGGAGCAGATGCCGCTTTCGCTGATGTATTTATTAAGACGCACAGATGAACCCGTTTCCATATCTTCCCCCCTGAAAAGCGCGCAATATACACCAATTATCGTGTGATATCACCACCACTGATAAAAATGGTGAACCGGACCATGTCCGTGACCCACTTCGAGGCTGTCTGCCGCCGCCAGCGCCCCGTGCAGATACTGTTTTGCCGCTTCCGTGGTTTCCGCCCAATCCGCACACTGAGGCCGCAATGCCGCCATTGCCGCAGACAATGTACAGCCGGTGCCATGGCTGTTTTTGGTCGGAATACGGGTTGAGGTAAAGCGGTGGCGGCCATCCGGCAGAAACAGCCAGTCAGGGCTTTCGGCGTTATCCAGATGCCCGCCCTTCAGCAATACAGCGTTTGCCCCGGCGGCCATCAGTGCCTCGCCCTGCTGCTGCATCATTTTTTCATCTGTGGCGACAGCGGTTTTCAGTAATGCCGCCGCTTCGGGAAGATTGGGGGTAATAACCGAAACATGAGGTAATAATTCAGAGATCAGTAAATCAACCGCTTCGGCTTTCAGCAGCGGATCGCCGCTTTTCGCCAGCATGACTGTATCCAGTACCACGTACGGCACAGGATACTGACGCAGTTTCTCAGCCACGGTGCGGATCACGCCGCCGTCAGACAACATACCAATCTTGGCGCTGTCAATTCTGACATCCGTCAGTACCGCATCCAGTTGTGCTGCGACAAATTCCGGCGGAACAGAATGAACAGAATTTACGCCACAGGTATTTTGTGCCACCAGCGCTGTTATTACCGTGGTGCCGTAAACGCCCAGTGCAGAAAAGGTTTTTAAATCTGCCTGGATACCCGCGCCGCCGCTCGGATCCGTTCCTGCAATGGTTAATGCGTTGATTCTCACCTGATATCTCCTGTTTTGCTGTACCACTCTGTATAGTGAATTATACGCATCCGGTGACAGGAAACCACCGCAGAGCAGGCAATAAAAAACCCCATGCCCGCAAGGGCACAGGGTCTGAATTTGCGTCAGTGATATACACTCGTCGTTAAAACGGCTATCAGGCTGTCGCGTTGACCACGCTGGTAAAACCAACTATCAGGGGCAATTTTATTGCCGGAGATAATTATGCTTTAGTGACGTTGGCAGCAGCAGGGCCTTTAGGACCATCCTGCACTTCAAATTCAACTTGTTGGCCTTCAGCAAGTGTTTTGAAACCATCGGTCATGATTGCAGAGAAGTGAACGAACACGTCTTTGCTGCCATCAGCTGGAGTGATGAAACCAAAACCTTTTGATTCGTTAAACCACTTAACGGTGCCTTTAAGTTTAGCCATTGATAAAATTCCTATCCTACAAATTTGCCGATAACCGGCGTATACAAACTAGTCGTTACTGCTTAAAAAACAGAAGCGTACCTCGTTTACCCATTTGAGTTATCACATAGGACAGGTCGGAAATCAAGCGATTTTTTCAGCGGGAAGATCTGGTGCACATATTTAGAAATATTAATAACATGTTCAGGTAAATTTATACGGAAAATTGATAACCGCTTGTGTTTAAACATATAAAAAAATTACAACTTTGTTCCTTTCCTGCAAGAACGATAAGCTGCCTTACTTCATTATTTCCGGACTAAGAATCTGCCTGGTTCCGGTAGCCGTTGATATTTTGTTTAGATTTAAGCCGGATTAGCAGTATAAAAATAATATGAAATCTATGTTACTATAATTGTTGTCTACTAATTAGCATCATTTGTTATGAGCAAAATAATCGTTTTAGGATAAATGATTATTGTCACACCAGGAGTCATTCATGAAGCTTTCTTTAAGCACAATCAGCGCCCTGACGCTCACCTCTCTGCTGATGGCCGCACAACCCGGAGCAGCACAGGAACAGGGCACATTAAAAAGTGACAGCGTCACAAATGATACTGCAGCTTCAGAAGGACTGTGGGGAACGTTTAAACGCAACGTTACCAACGTCTGGCAATCAGACCAGTATGATTTATATGTCCCGTTCTGGACATGGCATAACCGCCTGACCTACGACAAAGAAAAAACTGATAAATACAATGAAAAGCCGTGGGGGGCCGGGTTCGGCAAATCCTACTATGATGAGGATAATGACTGGCACAGCCTGTACGCCATGGCATTTAAGGATTCACACAATAAATGGGAGCCGATTGTCGGTTACGGGTTCCAGAAGATGTGGATGCCGCACGGGCAGGACGGGTTCAAAGCCGGTATCGGCTTTACCATTGGTGTGACGGCGCGGGATGACTATCACTATATCCCGATCCCGGTACCGCTGCCGCTGGCGTCGGTGGAATATAACCGCCTCGCGATTCAGGCCACTTATATTCCGGGCACTTACAATAACGGTAACGTCCTGTTTATGTGGGCCCGCTGGCAGTTTTAAGCCTTTTTAAACATAAAAAACCGGGGATTTTTCCCCGGTTTTTTATTGCCTGACATTATGCTTTCACTGCACGGCGGCGTTCATAATAGCGGTATGTCAGCCACAGGAAGCCAATCCAGAACGGCAGCAGGATCACTGAAATCCGCAGACCATCCATCAGGGCAATCAGTACCAGGATAAAGGCCAGGAACACGAGACAGATATAGTTGCCCCACGGATACCACAGTGCCTTAAAGAACGGCTCCACACCCTCTTTCATCTTCGCCTGACGGAATTTCAGGTTGGAGATACAGATCATGATCCAGTTAATCACCAGTGTGGTGACCACCAGCGACATCAGCAGAGAGAACGCTTCTTTCGGCAGCAGATAGTTGATCAGGATCCCCACTGAGGTGACCAGACCGGACAGAATAATCGAGTTCACCGGTACACCACGCGGACTGATGCGTTTCAGGAATGCCGGCGCATTACCCTGACGTGCCAGGCTGTAGAGCATGCGGCTGTTGCTGTAAACACCACTGTTGTAAACAGAGAGAGCGGCAGTCAGTACCACCACGTTCAGCACATGAGCAATCCACAGATTGATATTGCCCTGCACAGAATCCGCAGCACCAAAGGCATGGCCGATTTCACGGAAGATCAGCACAAACGGACTGACATTCTCGACAATTTTTGTCCACGGATAGAGAGAAAGGATAACGGTAATGGAACCGATATAGAAAATCAGGATACGGTAAACCACCTGATTGATAGCTTTCGGAATGCTGTAGCGCGGGTTTTCCGCTTCCGCTGCCGCCAGACCGACCAGTTCGAGTCCGCCGAAAGAGAACATAATGATCGCCATTGCGAAAATCAGTCCGCCCCAGCCGTGCGGCATAAATCCGCCGAACTCCCAGAGGTTACTGACAGACGCCTGCGGGCCGCCGTTACCGCTGATAAGCAGATAAGCACCAAAGGCAATCATGCCGAGAATGGCCACCACTTTGATCATGGCAAACCAGAATTCAGTTTCCCCGTAAACCTTAACGTTTACCAGGTTTACCAGGTTTATCAGCACGAAAAAGATCGCCGCAGAGACCCAGGTCGGGACATCCCACCAGAATTTAATATACTCGCCGACTGCCGTCAGTTCCGCCATGCCCACCAGAACAAACATTGCCCAGTAGTTCCAGCCGGATAAAAAACCGGCAAAACCACACCAGTATTTATGGGCAAAATGGCTGAATGACCCGGTAACCGGCTCTTCGGCCACCATCTCGCCAAGCTGGCGCATGATCAGAAACGCGATAAACCCGGCGACTGCATAACCGAGCAGGACAGAAGGCCCCGCCATCTGAATCGTTGTGGCTGTTCCCAGAAACAGCCCCGTACCCACAGCACCACCCAATGCGATAAGCTGTATGTGTCTGTTTTTTAATCCGCGCTTGAGCGTCTGCTCCTGCTCCTGCTGTACTTCTGACATTAGATCCTCTGTAACGGCTATATTATTATTCTGCGTCGTGCATTACTGCATCCTGAAAAGTTTAAGCCCGTTATTAAAACATCATTTTGCTGCCTTGAATACCGTTAGCAACAAGATAATCAGAGGGAAAAGGCAAAACTCAGCCCTTATCTTACGGAAAAAATTTCGTAATTTCACAGATTCCCAGCATAAAATCCTCACGCTGATCACAGTACTTATCGAGCGCCGCAATATAAAAAAATACACCGGCAACAATCAGCAGCAGGATAATTATGATTTTTTTCATGTTTCGCCTATTTTCATCTGAATTATACCCGTTTAAAAGATTTCGTTACATTCCGGTATCGTCACATACTTTAGCGGAATAAGTGTGCTGTTTCACAAAAAAATTCATTTCATCAGCAGGAAGCGCATAAACAGATAACACCCTGTTTTGTCATAATGAAATAAACTTGTATACTTGGAAAACCCTGAAACTGAGCCGAAATCATCAATGCCGCAAGATAATCATGTCGCACTTGTGTGCGCACTTAGTAAATGGATAGAAAACCACACAGGTCGTGTTATCCACCTCGAAGAACTGGCTGCCTATTCCGGGTACTCGCTCTGGCATATGCAGAAGATCTTCAAAGAAGTTGCCGGGATCTCGCTCGGCAAATACATCCGTCAGCGCCGTCTGGCCGGTGCGGTTAACGCCCTGCGCCGGAGTGAACAGACTATCTTTGATATCGCCCTTGATTTCGGTTTCGGGTCGCAATCTCATTTCACCTATATGTTCCGCAAAGAATATAACATCACCCCTTACGACTACCGCCAGAACCCGGATATCACTCTGGATATCAAAGAGCCGTGGCATTTCAGTCATGACTGTAACTAAGGCAACTTAAACAATTAATAACAAAACTATATTTAGCCATATGATTTTAACTATCTTATTCAGCATTCAGATTGGCGGGACAAATCCCTGCCGCAGCACAACATATGGTGTATCCGGCTGTTTTTGATGAATAACGGCAATCTTATCCCACTGCAGGCGGTTTTATTGACATCCCCCCGAAATGGCGGCATAACATTTTAACTGTCTGTTATTTTGTTGCCGCTGTTTTCAGGAGCCTGCATGTCCGTAAAACTTATCGCCATTGACCTCGATGGCACCCTGCTTAACTCTCACCATCAGATTACCCCCGCTGTCAGTGCTGCTGTCACCCGCGCAAGAGAGAAAGGTCTGCATGTTATCCTGACGTCCGGCCGCCCGTTTAACGGCATTCTGCCCTACCTCCGGGAGCTTGGGCTGGATAAAGCAAATCATTATTGCATCAGTAACAACGGTGCGGTGATCCATGATGCCGAAACCGGCGAGCCGGTGATTGAAACGCTGATGGATTTTGAGGATTACCGCTATTTTGAGGCGCTGGCCCGGGATATTAACGTGCATTTCCATGTGCTGAGTAACGGTGAAATGTTTACCACAAACCGTGATATCAGCCACTACACGCTGATGGATGCGTACCTGACACAAACACAGCTGCACTATCGTCCGCTGGCGGAAATGGACAGCGAAATGCAGTTCAGCAAATTTATGATGATTGATAACCCGCTGCGCCTGAATGAAGCCGCCGGTTATATCCCGCAGGTCTCCTTTGACAGCTATAATATTCTGCGGACAGCGCCGCATTTTGTGGAGATCTCTGCCAAAAACGCCACGAAGGGACAGGCCGTTGCGCTAATCACCGAAAAACTGGGGCTGACGCCGGACAAAGTCATGTGTATCGGCGATCAGAACAATGATATTTCCATGCTGGAGTACGCCGGAGTGGGTGTCGCAATGAGCAACGCCGCCGACCACATTAAGCAAAAGTCCGGATATGTGACAACCTCAAATGATGAAGATGGCGTCGCGGCAGCCATAGAAAAGTTTGTGTGACCGGGATTATATTTTTTCAAATTCCCCTAATTAGTGAATTTGTTCCGTTTACTCTTCTGAGTCTTTTAATCAACCTGCATTTTGTTACTATTTTAACGGTTTCATTTAAAAAATAACTAAATCACAGTATTTAATTTTAACATGTACAGGTTGTTTTATGTTTTCAACAAAAGACATGCTCGTTCTCGGGATGATGGTTTTTGCGCTTTTCCTGGGTGCGGGCAACATAATTTTTCCGCCGATGGCGGGTTATCACTCGGGAACTGACTGGTTCAGTGCCTCCCTCGGATTTATCGTCACCGGCGTCGTTCTGCCGTTTCTTACCCTGATTACTGTTGCGGTCAAAGGCCGTGGTGAGCGGCTCTCTGTCGATCTGCCGCGCTGGGTTTCTGTGACATTCTGGGTGGCGCTCTATCTGATCCTCGGCTCAACATTCGCCATGCCGCGTGTCACCAACACCGCGTATGAACTGGGTTTTCTGCCGCTCGGTTTCGTTGAGAAAAGCACCGCCAGCCATCTGATTTTTGCCTTTGTGTTTAACTTCGTTTCTATGTTTTTTATGCTTAAACAGGGAACGATGATCAGTGCCATCGGTAAATTTATGACCCCGGCCCTGCTGTTCCTGCTGGTCGCCGTGGGGATCGCCGTGGTGCGCACCCCGCTCTCCCCGATTAATGAACCGATCAATCAGTATGTGGATTTTGCGTTCTTCTCCGGTATTGTCGATGGTTATCAGACCATGGATGTGCTGTCCGCAATGGCATTCGGCGGTATTGTTGCCCGCGCGCTGGCTTCACGCGGGGTCACTTCGCCGCAGGACGTGGTGGTTATCACTATCAAAGCCGGGCTGATTGCAGTCGGGCTGCTGGCTGCACTCTATATCTGCCTGTTTTATCTGGGTGCGACCAGTGATGCGGTTTCACAGACAGCCACCAACGGCGGACAGATTTTCTCCCGCTATGTCGATGCCCTTTACGGCGCGCTCGGTACCTGGCTGATGTGCGGTATCGTACTGCTCGCCAGTATGACCACCTTTGTCGGCGTGACCAGTGCCTGTGCGGATTTCTTCGCGACATTCAACCCGCGCCTGGACTACCGTTTCTGGGTGGTGGTATCCACACTGCTGACCACCATTGTCTCCACCTTCGGCCTTGATACACTGCTGCGCGTCACCATTCCGGTGCTGCTGCTGATCTACCCGACCACCGTTGCACTGGTGTTCCTGCAGTTTGCCCGCCGCAAAATGCGTAATCCGCGTTTTACCTACGGCTTTACTGTCGCGGTGCTGGTGGTGATGAGTGCGTTCGACACCCTGAATAACATCGGTCTGCTCAGTGAAAATGTGCTGGCAGTGTTACACCGGATGCCGCTGTTTAAGGAAGGGATCGGCTGGTTACTGCCGGGCGTGATTGCCTTTATCATCTCATTTGTTGCCGGCAATATGAGACCGGCAAAACCACAGCCGGATGCGGCCGCGTAAACACAAAAGCCCGGTTATCTGACCGGGCTTTTTTATTCCTGCCGCTGATACGTTGTCAGTTATATTTCTTCAGCAATGCTTTCACCAGTGCCAGGGTTTCCGCATCCGCTTCCCCGTTCACCTTGTGAGAGCGGAAATGCATCTGGAACGCTTTAATCACATTGCGGGTTTTCCCGTCAGCCTTACCGGTCAGCGGAATCTCATAGCCGTATTTTTTCAGTGCCTGCTGTAATTCACCGACACTGATTTTATCCGACGGATGCCGGTTACCGAGAAAACGTTTCACATCAGAAGCATCCGGCCAGGCGCCGACCCCGCGTTTTGCCAGATATTCCCACGGGAACATCGGGCCCGGGTCCAGTTTGCGCTGCGGCGCGATATCACTGTGCCCCACCACATTCTGCGGGGCAATGTTATGCCGCGCTATCACATCCTGTGCCAGTTTTACAATCAGGTCTATCTGTGCGGTCTGATACGGCACCCAGCGCTGCCCGACAGACATTTTCACTGTGCCCGGATTGACAATTTCCACGCCGATCGAGCTTTTATTCAGGCTGCTTTCCCCGCGCCAGTGACTTTTCCCCGCATGCCAGGCTTCATTGCCCTCCGGCACCAACTGCAATACCACCGGTTTACCGTCACGTACCGCAGGGATTGTCGGCACCAGATACTGAACACTCACCCCGCCGGCAGTCAGCACACGCAGCGATGCCTGATCATTTAGTGCGGTATAATGGAAAACCAGATAATTATTCGGTTTGGATAGCCACGGCTCTTTGATACTTCGCTGATCAACAATATACTCACCGCGATCAATATACTGGCTCTGATTACTGCATCCTGTCAGTATCAGCGCACACACCAGACACACACTACGCCACATCTTTCTTTGTCCTGTACAATGTTATCCGGCACAATGCCGGTACAGCCCCTTTCCCGGAAATATCACGACCGCATTATTCACAACGGACATAATATCACGGCCGTGTATTATGACGACTTCACTGCGGCAGTGCTATGCTCTGAAAGCGAATCATCATGATGTTTTTCAGCTTTTTATTCACACGGAGAATAAAATGGATATTTACACCTACCCGAAGTCGCGCTCAATCCGCGCCACCTGGATGGCAGAAGAGCTGGGTCTTGATTATCAGTGTCACTTTACCGATGTGATGTCTGCTGAAAAGCAGGTCCCCGGGAAAAACCAGAAAGTCCCGGCACTGTCTGATAGCGGGCTGGTTATTTTTGAATCCTCCGCTATCTGCATTTATCTGGCACAAACCTACGGCAATGGCCGCTTTTACCCGCAGGATCCGAAAAAACAGGCCATCGTAAATCAGTGGCTTGCCTATATTATTTCGGAGCTGGAAGGTCCGCTCTGGATCATACTGAGACACGCCGTGGTTCTGCCGGAAGCTATGCGGCAGCCGGGGGCAATTGAACCGGCAAAAGCGGATTTTCTGCGGGCAATTAAGGTGATTGAGCAGGAGATCAGCGGAAAAACATGGCTGTGCAATGATGATTTTTCTGTGGCAGATATCTTCTTATTTCATATCTCACGCTGGGCAATGATGCTGGGCTTTGTACTGTCGGAGGATTTGGTGCATTACACCGGCGAGCTGGAAAAGCGGCCGGCGCTGCAGCGTGCCCGTCAGCGGGAGCAACAGGCAGCTGAAAACGCGCGATAAAAAATACCCGCCGCAGCGGGTATTCAACAAGTCAGTTATGACTGAGTGAGTTTTTCTGTTCTGTCATACTGTTCTGACGCTGCTTTCATCCCGGCAAGATCTGCCGAACAAATCAGCGGTTTCAGGGCATCAAACTTCGCCTGCGGCCAGTCATAAAGAGACAGCGCCAGCAATTCGCGGATAGTATTTTCATCAAACCGGCTGCGGATAAAAGCAGCCGGATTACCGCCAACGATAGCATAGGCTGGTACATCGCGGACAACCACACTGTTCGCGGCAATCACTGCGCCCTCCCCGATAGTCACACCGGGCATAATCATGGCCCGCATGCCTATCCAGGCACCATCACCAATCCTGGTATCCCCTTTACCGATATAAGCCTCATCAATCATATCCGGAAACGGATAGAGGCTGAACCAGTCATGGCGGTGTGTATGATTGCCGCCCATCAGGATCACAGCTTCTGTCCCGATACAGACATAATCCCCGATATACAGCTCATCTACTTTCCAGCTGAGCTGCCAGTCGCGGCTGATTTCATCGCCCTGTAAATAGCGGACAACAGAAGCTTCAAAGCCATTATCCCAGCAATCGCTGTAATAACTGTGCGTACCTTTGATATGAATATTCGGGTTTGTAACGGTTTCATGCAGCCGTTCGCAAACGGACCAATGCTTTTGTTTCATGGTAAATCTCATTATTTAATGGATAGTTACCACAGAACGCTATTCTGTGGTGATGCACTCACGTTCAAAGCACATCACGCCGGGTTATCCTCGCCCGTTTCAGCCGGGGATTGTCCATCACTCTCTCCCATACAGAAAAACACCCGCATTTGCGGGTGTCATCATCAGTTAACCTTTTGTTCGACCAGCGGTTCCGGTACTTCTTCCCAGATGCCGTCTTCGACCTGTTTACGGATTTCAGGATAAAGGTTGATATCAAACTGCGGTAATTTCCCCGTTTTGCGCTGTTGGTTATAATCTTTCGCCAGCTTAAATGCAACGCCGGATAACAACAGAATAGCAATCAGGTTAGTCACCGCCATCAGCCCCATCGAGAAATCAGCCATTTTCCAGACCAGCGGCATTTCTGACAGTGCCCCGAACATCACCATTCCCAGCGCAGCCAGACGCAGCACAAACAACCCTTTGGTGTGTTTATGCTCGAGGAACACCATATTGCTCTCCGCATAAGCGTAATTGGCAATAATGGAGGTAAAGGCGAAGAAGAAGATAGCCACGGCCACAAAGATGGATCCCCAACTGCCGACAACCGAACTCAGCGCCAGCTGTGTGATCTCAATACCGTTGATATCGCCCGGCGGATTATCCAGTACACCTGAGGAGAGAATAATCATCGCGGTGGCGCTGCAGATAACCAGTGTGTCCATAAAGACTCCCAGCATCTGTACGTACCCCTGAGAAACCGGATGCGGCGGGAACGGTGCTGCAGAAGCGGCTGCATTCGGTGCGGAGCCCATACCGGCCTCATTCGAAAACAGACCGCGCTGCACGCCGTTAATCATGGCCTGCGCCACGCCGTAACCGACAGCACCGGAAACGGCTTCCTGTAAACCAAAGGCACTTTTGATAATCAGCATAAAGACATCCGGCAGACGCTCGGCGTAATGCCCCATCACCCAGAAAGCGAGGATAAGATACGCAACCGCCATCACCGGCACCACCAGCTCCGCCACACGGGCAATCGAGCGCAGACCGCCGAAAATAATCACGCCGCAGATAACCACCAGCAGAGCACCGACATAACCGGCATCCGCACCAAAGGCCATTTTAGACGCCTGGGCAATCGAGTTAGCCTGAACCGCGTTAAAGACCAGCCCGAACGCGATGATCAGGAAGACAGAAAACAACACGCCCATCCAGCGGGCTTTCAGGCCGCGTTCCATATAATACGCCGGTCCGCCGCGATAATTTCCCTGGTCGTCCCGTGTTTTATAGAGCTGTGCGAGTGTGCTTTCGATAAAGGATGTTGCCATCCCGATCAGGGCGACCACCCACATCCAGAAGATAGCACCGGGGCCACCGGCAGTCAGGGCGATAGCCACCCCGGTCAGGTTTCCGGTACCGACCCGCGCGGCCAGGCTTGTACAGAGCGCCTGGAACGGCGAGATGCCGGATTTATCCGATTTCTTACTGTGCTTTAGCACGCTGAACATGTGTCCGAAGTGACGGAATTGGATAAATCCGGTACGAAATGTGAAGTACAGTCCGATACCCAGTAATAAATAGATGAGCAGGTGGTTCCAGAGCAGTCCGTTTAATGTATTAATTATATCGGTCAAAGTTATACCTCTTATATTGCTGTGCTGATTTGCGGCGAATAAGCCCCTTAACGAATGACAGGTAGTATCCGTGTTGTCATATCTGACAGTGATTGTTTAAAAAAAAGACACCTCTTATTAAGAATCAGCCCGACTTTACCATAAGAAATATTTCCCTGTATATTTTTTTATTTCTTTTTTTTGTTCTATTTATCAGCGTTACTTTTTCGCATTAATACAGCGTTTAATCCGAACTATCAACTCAATGAAATCTATCCAAAACACACATAACACCTTTGTTTTCATGATGTTATCATTTTTTATTTTATATATTTATTCATTAACTGATACTTTCAATTTATCGCCCTATTCTGTTTTATTTCCTGACATTCAAACACATGATTAAATCAAAATTAAAACAACTCCCTTAATTAATCGTTATTTTTTCAGAATTAGATAATTTAAAAATCTCACAGAGAAAAACAGAAATGATAATAATAAAATTCAGGTAAAAATTAAACCGTGAAATAAAAACGCCGGTTATTACAAAATAATATATCTTTTTTCATTACCGGAAACATGCAGCAACACCGGGGCTGGCCGTCATCCTGCCGACCACCGTTCACCTCAGGCGGGCTCTGATTCCGGGCCAAACTTTGCTCTGTGACACACTCCTGCGAAAAAAAGCTTTCACCGCAGACCTGTTTCCGTTAACATAGCGTTATATAATCTGTTATATACCGGATTGTATGCATTGCTCTTAATATATTTTTGCCGGTCAGCTGACCGGCAATTTTTTTGTCTGCGATATCTGATTAAGACGACTGAAAATGTGATCCAGCCCGGCATTCAGCATAAAGACAGGAATAACCGTGTAGTAATTTTGTCATTAATCATTATTATCAGAACAGATAATCGTGCATTTCTTCGTTATTTTTCTTTATTTTTGCTCCCTTACGGGAGCATTTTCTTATCAGCCGGGCTGTAAAACACCGCTGCCGGCACGGAAAATCATAAAAATTCCGGTGCCGGCAGCAGATCCGCCATGATTTATCACGCGGGGTGAGGTACACTACCCTCATCAGTTTAACTAATGTAACCGTTATGTCCTCTGCACAGATTTTACTGACTATCTACGCAACAGGTGGTCTTCTTTCATTCATTCTGACTTTTTTCCTGACAAAAGATCCGAACCCGTTTTTCCGCCTGCTCAGTTGCCTGCTGATAGCCCTCACCTGGCCTATGTCATTACCGGTGGTTATTTTATTCTCACTGTTCTGACAGGTTTTAAACCCACAGTATTCCCGCAGTCACCACCAGACAAAAAAGCACCAGCCGCCCCCATGTCAGAGAACTGCCATGCTGCTGCCGTAATGCATTTATTTCAGGTGCCGGTGCGTAGCCGCGCTGACAAATACGGCGACGGATATGGCGGGTAAGGAAAAGACGGAATAACAAAAGAGAACCGCAACCACAAAAAGAGAGGGATTATGCGGCTGAGTTCTCCTTTATTCAGAATTATGGCTGATAACAATCAGTCCAGTGCATTGATCGCTTTCTCATAGATGACATTCATAAAGTCATCATTCTGCTGTTCCCAATATATTTCCGGCATCACCTGAATGGCTTCTTTAGTAACCGGCTCGCCACTTTTGCATAAAAGGACAGCGGCTCTGCCGATTGCCTGGCAAATTTCGCCATAAATATATGCGTCGCTAACTCGTTCTGAAATCATATCTGTGCCTATTTATTTTAATATAACTACTGCCTTTCCGTCTTTACTTAAGACATCAGGGCATTGCTGTTGACTGACACCCCGGTAAGAATTATCTAAAAATTCCCTGTGATTTATTACCGTCACATTACATTTAATGTTCAAAGAAAAACATATTATTCCGGAGAATATTTTTTTGAGAACAGCGAAAAGAGACTGGTATCAAATAGTTATGCTACCTTTGTGTTATCATTGCTACGAATTATTGCTTTTCGGTTGTTTATTGGTTAATACCATGTCATGCGATATGTGCTTTTTCGCTATTAAAATACATAAATTTATAAATTTTTACCCGCATAAATAACGTCCTTTCTTCCCGGTAAATAAAATATATTAAATCACTTCGCCATACTCATTTATGGATTATTATAGTCATATAAAATCTCAATACTCCATCAACGGGCAGTGATTCACATCATTCCTTTACTGCTTGTGTGGGAACAAAGGTATTTACACAATATACGTATATAAGTATTAACCGATGTATACTACTCGTTTAATACGTAGTTATGATACTTTAGTTAATCATTTTTTTATTAATAACAGTAATAAATCAGCTGAGCCATACTATTATTTTTATTATCTTATTTAAATAATATAATAAAATATTTCATCGTAATTACGCCTAATCATAATTTGAATACACTTATTACCGGTCAAAAAAACAGGTTATTCTGAACAGCAGGTAAACACACCCGAGCCGCCATATTTTTAAACAAATCTGTCGTAAACAAGACATCTTGTTTTACAATATATTAATATTTAACATTTACCCTGCAAAAATCAGTTTTTTATAGTTGTATTTCTGTACATTTCCCCTTATCATCCGCGCCTTTGAATAGTGTGTCTCTCCTTTATTTATCTGATTGAGGTTCTATGAGCTCTGACCGTATTGCGAATCCAGGCCCGCTGGGCTTACTGGGATTTGGTATGACGACTATCCTGCTGAATGTCCATAACGCCGGATTCTTCCCGATGGCTTCTGTTATTCTGAGCATGGGGATTTTCTACGGTGGTATTGCGCAGGTCATCGCGGGTATTTTTGAATTTAAGAAAGGAAATACGTTCGGTGCGACTGCCTTTACGTCGTATGGCTTTTTCTGGATAAGTCTGGTCGGCATACTGCTGATGCCGTCAATGGGATTCGGTGAAGCAACCAGTCATGAATTCCTGGCTGTCTATCTGGCACTGTGGGGTATTTTCTCGTTCTTTATGTTTATTGCCACACTGAAAGCAAACCTTACCCTGCGCGCGGTTTTCTTTTTACTGGTGATTTTATTTGCCCTGCTCGTTATCGGTAATGCTACCGGTAATGCCGCATTACTGAAATTTGCCGGTTATGAAGGTATTTTATGTGGTGCGACTGCATTTTATCTGGCAATGGCTGAAGTTCTGAATGAACAGTATGGCCGGACAATTTTACCAATCGGTGAACGTCACGCCTGATGACACGATTTCTGTATAAAAAAACCCGTTCACTGAACGGGTTTTTTTTGTCTGCAAAACGGGGATCAGAAACTCAGACCCGCGCCCAGATAAGCGCCATCCGCAATACGGTTTTCATGACCGCTGTTGGATTCAACTTCAATCTTACGGTAACCGGCTTTTACATTCAGCGGGGCAAATACTGTCCAGTTTGCACCGACATCCGCTTCTTTATAAGAGTCGTTACCGGAAGTCAGGCCTGACGGCGCACCGTAAAACTCACCGTAAACACGTACTGACGGCAGAATGCTCCATGCCACACCGACACCCGGAGCCACGGCCATACCTTTCTTACCCACTTCAGGGTCGATGTAAACCGCTTTACCGCCGACACTCGCGGAGACCGGACCCAGCGGGAAGGCAAATTTGGCACGCGCGCCGCCTAACTGCCCCTGGTGATCACTGCGCGCCCAGTTACCGTCAAATGACAGACCGGAGTACGGGTCACCTAAGCCCACATTGATATCAGTAAATTTCTTACCGGCTTCAACATCCATAGAGATTGCGTTTGCAGCACCTGCCGCAAGCATCAGTGTTGCAGCCACAGCTGCTTTATATTTTTTCATTTTTGCCACCACATAAATTCAGACAGGGTTTCGGGCATTTTCCCCGAAACTGTCACCGTTTGAAAGTTAATATTCTGATTTTTATGTAAAGTTATCTATATCCGCCATCAATAGGTCACGCCAATCTATCAAATCGACACATTCTTTTTATGACAGTGCTATATTTTATACCAAGTCATAAACACAGATAAAAACAACAATGCTCAGTGCAATTTATGACTTACCATGCTGATTTTGCACATCGCGCCAATTTCTGCAATCAGTGTCTTTTTTCCTTTACCGACTGGAGATATGTGATGAAAAAGAAAGGATTAACAACGGCTGCGGGCGCACCCGTCGTTGATAACAACAATGTCATGACTGCCGGAAAACGCGGCCCGATGCTGTTACAGGATGTGTGGTTTCTGGAAAAACTGGCGCATTTTGACCGCGAAGTGATCCCTGAGCGCCGCATGCACGCCAAAGGCTCCGGTGCGTTTGGTACATTTACAGTAACCCATGACATTACCCGTTTTACCCGCGCAAAAATTTTCTCTCAGGTCGGTAAAAAAACCGATATGTTTGCCCGCTTCTCCACCGTGGCCGGTGAGCGCGGCGCGGCAGATGCAGAGCGCGACATCCGCGGCTTTGCCCTGAAATTTTATACCGAGGAAGGTAACTGGGACATGGTCGGTAACAACACCCCGGTATTCTACCTTCGTGACCCGCTGAAATTCCCGGATCTGAACCACGTGGTAAAACGTGACCCGCGCACCAACCTGCGCAATATGGCTTATAAGTGGGACTTTTTCTCTCATCTGCCTGAATCCCTCCACCAGCTGACCATCGATGTCAGTGACCGTGGTCTGCCGCAGAGCTTCCGCCATATGCACGGCTTCGGCAGCCATACTTACAGCTTTATCAACAGCAATAATGAGCGTTTCTGGGTGAAATTCCATTTCCGCTGCCAGCAGGGTATTGCCAACCTGATGGATGATGAAGCAGAGCAGTTAATCGGAAAAGATCGTGAAAGTTCACAGCGTGATCTGTTCAATGCGATCGAGAAAGGCGATTATCCGCGCTGGAACCTGCAAATTCAGGTGATGCCGGAAACTGATGCGGCAAAAGTACCGTATAACCCGTTTGACCTGACCAAAGTATGGCCGCATGCGGATTATCCGCTGATGGATGTCGGTTATTTCGAGCTGAACCGTAACCCTGAAAACTATTTCTCCGATGTGGAACAGGCGGCATTCAGCCCGGCCAACGTGGTTCCCGGCATTGGTTTCTCACCGGATAAAATGTTGCAGGGCCGTCTGTTCTCCTACGGCGATGCTCACCGCTACCGTTTAGGGGTCAATCACCATCAGATCCCGGTCAATAAACCACGCTGCCCGTTCCACAACTATCACCGTGACGGTGCAATGCGTATCGACGGTAACAGCGGTAATGCGGAAACGTATGAGCCGAACAGTGCCGGTCTCTTTCAGGAGCAGCCGGATTTCAGCGAGCCGCCACTGTCTGTGGATGGTGCCGCCGACCACTGGAACCACCGCGAAGATACCGATTACTTCAGCCAGCCGCGTGCGCTGTATGAATTACTCAGCGACGCCGAGCATCAGCGTATGTTTGCCCGTATCGCCGGTGAACTGGTACAGGCCGCTGAAGCAACACAGGCCCGCCAGATAGCGCTGTTTAAACAGGTGCATCCGGAGTACGGTGCCGGTGTGGAAGCCGCGATCGCAAAACTGAAAAAATAATCGTGTGATAACATGACAAAACCGCTGCGTTCACTGACCGCAGCGGTTTTTTTATATGAACTCAGTTGGTATGAAAACGATCCTGCGCCATCTGAATCAGCGGTGCGCGGGTGCGTTTGATACCACCGGCCGCATCCGCTTCCGGTAATGCATAGCAGGCCGCCGGGCGCATAAATGCAGGCAGTTCCGCCAGGCACCAGTCACTGAAATGCTGACGCTGTTCGTCTGTCCAGTCATCATAATCACGGATCAGATACACCGGTACGGCACCAAACTCGTCGCTGCTGACCGGTACCACCAGACACTCCGTGATCAGCGGATAGTGCATAAGCTGCTTTTCTGTCACTTCCGGCTGCACATTCTCACCACCGCAGCAGAAAAGATTATCCAGCCGGCCGTCGATCACCAGCTCACCGTCCTGCATATGGCCTTTGTCGCGGGTCGGATACCAGCCGTCATGGGACGGCAGTGTATGCAATGCACCATTCAGCCAGATACCGGCCGCAAAACTGTCACCTTTAACCAGGATTTGCTGTTGTTCATCCAGGCGGATATCTTTGCCGTGCAGCGGATGTCCGACACCCGGTTTGCCGTCCGCCCGTTTGGCACAGACAGTTGAGGCAAATTCGGTCATACCGTAGCCGCACCAGCAGCGGATCCCGCGGACTTCCGCTGCTTCCGTCAGCGCAACAGGGATAGCCGCACCGCCGAGCAGGACATCACGCAGCGGCGGCAGCGTGTCCGGTGACTGCAGCAGACGCCAGAGCTGTGTTGGTACCAGAGAAGCATGAGTACATCCGCGCAGCGATTCCGCCAGCGTTTCCCCTTCCGCCCTGAGAACCATTTCCCCGCCCTGCAGCAGCCAGCGCCAGAGAATCCCCTGGCCGGAAACATGACACAGCGGCAGCGATAACAGCCAGCTGTCACCCGCCTGATAGTTCAGCAGTGAGACCACGCCCTGTGCAGCAGCCAGATGTGCGACCGGACGATGGGCAATGGCTTTCGGTAACCCGGTGGATCCGGATGTCAGGATCAGTGTTGCCAGCCGTTTCGGATGCGGAATCACATCCGGCGGTGCTGTGCCGGTCACAGACGGATTCAGTGTCTTCAGCGGCAGCGCGATTGTACCGTCGCTCCGGTCACACACATAATCCGCATCGAGAGACGCGACCAGTTCTGTCTGTAACCCGCGCGGCAGTGCGGGATTGAGTGTCAGAATCACGGCCCCGCAGCGCAGCAGCGCCAGAAAATCGATCACCAGCTCTGTGCTGTTTTTGCCGCGCAGCACCACGCAGTTACTTTCCCGCAATCCCTGCTGATAAAACCCGGCGGCGCGGGCATCCGCGAGAGCCGCCAGTTCTGTCCATGTCAGCGATGAGTCCGCACAGCGCAGCGCGGTTTTGTCCGGTGTCTGCTGAGCATGCGCAACCCACGGCCATTGTGCTGCCGTCATTACCATTGTCCTGTCTGAGTTAATTGATCTGCGGTTATCAGTGTCAGTGTGCTGCCCGGCCACGGGCGCACCAGCTGTGACTGCATCAGGGAGAGCGTATCCAGCCCCGGCAGGGTATCCGGCGTCAGCCATCCGGCAAGACGGGCCAGTTGTGTCAGGCCGAAACTGCTCTCCACCGAGGAGCTGATCACCGCCTGCAACCCTTCGCGGTGCGCCGCTGTGATGAGTTTACGGCAGCGGGCAATACTGCCCGTCAGCGTGGGTTTGATCACAATCGCCGCCACGCGGGGCTGTGCTGTTACCGTAAAGCCCGGTTCACGGACAGATTCATCCCAGGCGATAGCGATTCCGGTGTCCTGTGCATAACACAGGGATTCTTCCGGTGTTTTGCACGGCTCTTCGAGAAAATCAATCCTGGCGCGGTGCTCCGGTGCCACATATTTCGCGAAACCGTCCGCTTTGGTACGGGTCCAGCTGCGGTTGGCATCCAGGCGCAGACGCAGATCCGGCACCGCTTCCAGCAGCAGATTTACCACCATCCCATCCCTGACCGCCTCATACAGCCCGACTTTCACTTTGGCGATTTTCTCACCTTCCATGGCATCGAGCGCAAGGATCAGGTCATCCGGGTCACCGGTACAGAGCGGCGCTTTGCGGGTATTGAGAGTCTGCGGCAGCGTATCATCCAGCTCGGCGAGTGCGCAGCTCAGCCCGAATGCGACTGACGGCAGCGGGCTTTCCGCCGGATTGATGCCCTGACACCAGGCCGTAATCCACGCTTCCGCCGCCTGTTGAGCTTGTGCAAGCGTTTCATGGCTGAATTCCGGCAGCGGGGAAATTTCCCCCCATCCTTCGCGGTCATCTTCCTGCAGACAGACCAGCAGTCCGTCACGGGTTTTCAGGCGCTGATTACGCAGGATAACGCCTGCCTCCATCGGCAGGCTGAAACTGTACAGTGTGGCGTGGCGCATTACGGGTTACGTTTGAATTTAGAGAAATCCGGTGAGCGTTTTTCGTTGAATGCATTACGCCCTTCCTGACCTTCTTCGGTCATGTAGAACAGCATGGTGGCATTACCCGCCAGCTCCTGCAGACCGGACTGGCCGTCACAATCCGCATTGAGTGCCGCTTTCAGGCAGCGCAGCGCCATCGGACTGTTTTCCAGCATCTCACGGCACCAGCGCACGGTTTCTTTTTCCAGATCCGCGTAAGGCACCACGGTGTTGACCAGCCCCATATCCAGTGCTTCCTGTGCATTGTACTGACGGCACAGGAACCAGATTTCACGGGCTTTCTTCTGGCCGACAATCCGCGCCATATAAGAAGCACCCCAGCCGCCGTCAAATGAACCGACTTTCGGCCCGGTCTGGCCGAATACCGCATTATCCGCCGCAATGGTCAGGTCACAAATCATGTGCAGCACATGGCCGCCGCCGATAGCATACCCCGCCACCATCGCCACCACCGGCTTCGGACAGGTACGGATATCACGCTGTAAATCGAGCACATTCAGATGATGTGTGCCGCTGTCATCACGGTAGCCGCCGTAGTCACCGCGGATTTTCTGGTCACCGCCCGCACAGAAGGCTTTTTCGCCCTGTCCGGTAAAAATAATGGTACCGATGCCGTCATCATAACGGGCATTCGCCAGCGCACTGATCATCTCTTTCACTGTTAACGGACGGAACGCGTTGCGCACCTGCGGACGGTTAATGGTGATTTTGGCGATACCGTCTTTTGATTTATGAAACAGAATATCCTGATAATCGCCGGTGCAGTCGACCCATTCAACCGGGGCAGAGAGCTTTTCTTCGCTCGGATACATCATAGCGGTGAGTTCCTTAAACAGAATGTAATGATAAAAATGTCCGGACTGTCTCCGCAAACGCAGCGGGATTTGCCTGATGGGTGTTATGCCCGGCATATTGGATAGTCCGTAACGGAAAATGGTGTGCCTCTGCAATGGCGCGGAATTTGCTGTCCCGCTCACCGCAGAGATAGAGCAGCGGCAGATTCAGGGCATGCAGTTTCTCCGCCAGCTGCGGCTGATGCCCGAGCGAGGTGTCCGACAGCATATCCGCGATCGCAAAAGCATTATGATGCAGATGCTGCTCTACCCGCTGCTGTCGCTGAACCTCATTGAGATCAGCAAAAACGCCCTGACGATACCAGTCATACAGCACCGATGCCAGCGGACGTTCACGTAACTGTTGTGCCCAGCGGTTATCATGCAGCAGCCGGGCATTGCGCTCATCGAGTGTGGCAAGCCCGGGATTCCCGGCTTCAATAATCAGACCGCGCAACCCTGCCCGGTCGCCGTATGCAGCGTGATACATCGCCAGCCGCCCGCCGAGAGAGTAGCCAATCAGCCAGTAATCGTCTGCCTGATGTGCGGCCAGGGTATCAGCAATCAGCTGACTGACATGCGGAAAATTTTTTGCGCGGACGGATTGTGAGCCGCCGTGACCCGGCAAATCAATCAGTAATGAGGGATAATTTCCGGCTTCTGCTGCTGCCGTCAGCCACTCTTCTTTATTTCCCCACAGACCGTTCAGCCAGACCAGCCACGGACCGGGCCTGTCCGCATAACAGCGCTGTGCGGCCAGAACCGTCATTGTGCTGCCTCACGGACCAGCTGCTGAAGGTATTTTGCGCCCTCGTCGCCGTTTGTCACCACCTCAATCACGGTAGCAGAGTGCTGTGACCAGGCTTTGCTGACGGCGGCTTTCAGTGACGGCCAGTCCTGCGGGGCACTGTAGCTGAGGCCGAACATCTGCGCCGCACCGGCAAAACTGACCGACTGCGGCATACAGTAAAAGCGCTGACGCTCCTGTTCCGGTGTCGGCAGCATGGAAAAGATTTGTCCGCCATTGTTGTTGACGATCAGCAGAACAAACGGCCCGGAGGTATAACGCAGCAGTGCCAGGCTGTTGAGATCATACAGCGCGGAGATATCCCCGACGACAGCAAGTGCCGGTTTGGCACTGCCGCGCTGAACACCGGCCGCCGTGGAAATCAGGCCGTCGATACCGCTCGCGCCCCGGTTGCTGTACACAGGATAACCGCACGGCAGTTGAGCAAACGCATCAATCAGCCGGACAATCAGGCTGTTACCGGCAAATAAAATGCCCTGCGGCGGCAGCAGTTCCGGCAGGCGGCAGGCAATCTGCGCCTCGCCCCAGCCATCGCCCAGGGTTTCTGTAACATGCGTGTTCAGTGCCTGCGTCCATTCCGCCAGTTGCGGAGCCCACGGTGTGCGGGTTTGTGCCGGATGGTCATCCAGCCATTCGCTGACACTGCATTCAAATTTGCGGCCCCGGTGATTTGCCGGATCCAGCCGTCCCGGGATAGTATCCACAATCCAGTATTCCGGCGGCGTGCAGGCAGCCTGCCACTGTAAAAGCCGTTTGCCGGTCAGGCTTGAGCCGAACTGGATCACCACATCCGCCTGAGCCAGTACTTCGCGGTAACGCGGGGATGCCAGCCAGAGATCCGCATGCGGCAGCAGTTGCCCGGTCTGGGAAAGCACATCACTGATCAGCGGCCAGCCGAGGCATTCCGCCCACTGGCGCAACTGTTTACCTTCAGCGGCCTGCATACGTCCGGCAATAATCACGCCTTTTTTCTGCCGCCAGAAGAACCAGTCATCCACGCTGATCACCGATGTACAACGGGTCTGCTGCAACCAGGGTTTATCACTCTGCCACCAGTTGCCGAGTTGTGCCTGCCATTCTTTGCCGGTCTGTCCGTCATCGTCATACAGCGGTTCGGCAAACGGACAGTTAATATGCGCTGCGCCGTGCTGCAGGCGGTTCATGATGTCATCGAGGGAAGAGACCAGCCAGGACGCCGGGATATCAAAAACCGGACGCGGCAATGCCAGTGCGGCAAACGGATGAGAAGAAAAAATACCGGGCTGGCGGATAGCCTGGTTTGCACCGCAGTCAATCAGTTCCGGCGGGCGGTCGGCGGTCAGAAAAACGAGGCGTTCGCCGGTCAGTCCGGCCTCAATCAGTGCCGGATAAAGATTTGCCACCGCCGTACCGGAGGTGACAATCACCGCCACCGGCAGCCGGGTACTTTTCGCCAGTCCCAGCGCCAGATGCGCGAGTCCGCGCTCATCAAAATGGGTGTGACAGATAAATTTGTCATCGGCAGCAGCAGCCAGTGTCAGGGGTGTTGACCGGGATCCCGGGGCGATACAGATATGACGCAGCCCGTGACGGCTCAGCGCCTCCAAAATCACTTCCGCCCAGCGGCGGTTCAATGCACTGTTTGACATAGCTCACCTTTCCTGACCTGTAGTTCTCCGTAGTCTACGGATTGACTCAGGAAATACCTTAATGTAGTTCAATAAACCGGTGGATTATTTCACGGTTTCAGCCCCGGCAAGCAGAAAATTGCACAATCAGTGAGCGTCGCTCTCCAGCAGTGTTCTCAGACCCGCCGCTTTATTTTCAATTTCACACCACTCTGCCTGCGGATCCGAACCGGCAACAATGCCTGCTCCGGCATACAAATCCACCCGGCTGCCGCTGATTTTCGCACAGCGCAGCGACACCGCAAATTCACTGCGGGACGGGCTGCAATAACCGCCGCTGCCCGCATACCAGTCACGGTCAAACGGTTCGTTATCCCGTAAAAAGGCCAGCGCGGCACTGCGCGGCAGACCGGCAACGGCGGCCGTCGGCTGCAGACGCTGTAAACAATCACTGTCACGGGGGGCATATAACGTGGCAGAAATAACACGGTAAAGATGCTGCACTTTGCGCAGGCGGATCACCGCCGCTGCACTCACATCCAGCGCACTGACTGCCCCCTGCAGGCGCTGACAAATATCATCAACCACCACACTGTTTTCATGCACATTCTTTTTATCAGCCAGAAGCCATTGCGCCGCTTGTGCCGCGCGGTCATCTTCCGGATAGTTTGCCACTGTTCCCGCCAGCGCTTCGGTATACAACTGATCTCCGGCCCTGAAATAGAGGCGTTCCGGCGGTGAAGCCACAAACGCAGTATTTGGTCCGGTGGCAAGCATATAGTGAAAACAGCGGTGATTGCAGTCACAACTGGCCTGCATAAATGCCGCCGGAGAGACCGGCGCGGAGAGTTCCAGTGCGGTTTTACGGGCCGTCACTACTTTTTCCATTTCTCCGCCGGTAATGGCTGTCACCGCATCCGTCACCAGCTGTGTCCAGCCCGCTTCATCCGGCTGATGCCGCGCACTGATAACCGTGCTGTTCAATGCCGGAATTTCTGTCTGCCAGACCAGCGAACGCAGAAATTCTGTGGTCTCTTCCGCCGGGCGGCGGCTGTCAATATTGACCAGAAAGTGTGTTTCACTGCCGGATATCCGCAGTTCGGCACGGGGAACAAACAGATAACTGCCGCCGGTACCCTGTGGCGGAGACGGGGTATCAAACTGCCAGCTGTTCAGCCCCCAGATCCGGATTTGACTCTGTGCCGGTAAGGTATCCAGCAGCGCCTGAGCATCACTGATATGCGTGAAGCGACACACTTCCCCGCACACTGCCGCTGTTTCTGTACCGTCGCGGTGCTGCCAGTAGAATTGCGGCCAGCAGGTCTGCGCATTCAGCCAGCCGGTCAGCGCTGACGGGGGTAATACCGCTGCCAGTAATGGCGGCAGAGTCACCGCGTACTGATAAATACCATCGGGTTTATTTTTGTTATGCGTTATTTCAGTACAGACCTGAGAAATAAAATCAGAAAAAAGAGTCACTGCTTGCTCCGGATATGCAAAATGCGCGGGTCTCTGTGATTATACGGTGAGATAAAAATTATTAAAACCATCCTTCTTTTTTATCCTTGTCACCGTTGTGCATTTTGAACAATTAATGCGGAAACCGATTCTGCTTCGGCCCCATTCACCACAGAGTTACGTATCTCATTACAGGGAGATATTTATGCACACACAAACCATGCCGGTTGACCGGATTATTACAACGGATGAAATTGCCCCCGCCACGTTAAAGTTACTTCTGAATGAAGAAGACGATACTTTCCGGCCTGCGGGTATATTCACACATAATGATCTGGTTCATATCAAACGTTATATTCACTACGGAATGACCCTTCCCCGGGAAACAGAAGATGTTATTGAGTTTATCGGATACAGAGATACAGAGCTGCCCGGTTTTGAGCCTCATAATATTCAGCATTTATTTGTCCATATTCATCAGCATGCTCTGAGCTGGGAGCATGTTGAATCCATGACAAAACAACAGGCGATTGATCTTGAAATTGCCGGTGCCGCTATTACGGCAACCGGTAACTATATTCTGAATGCCATCAATGAAATGCCGGTGATCCGCCGGGCTGAAGTTTTATTACAGGATGCAACCGCGGATAAATTAAAAGATATCACTTACAGGAGGCAGGACAACGTTATTTCCGGAGAACTGACAAAAATATTATCTGCCATGAAAGACGATATTACGGAAGAACGGCAAAAAACACAGCAGGTGAAAAATATCATTTCCCGCTTCCGGCTTGAATTAACCGGCGGAACAGATGAATCCGGGAATGAAATTCCGTCTCTGATTTATGAAGTCAAACGTAAACAAAAAATATTATTAAAAAACCGGGATGGTGACACCACCCGCGAACTGCAGTCTGAGATACGGGTCAGAAATGAAGAGATTGAAATTCTGAAGCGCGAGTACAGCCAGTTTGTGAAGCTCTCATTCTCCGGTCTGGTCGGCGGTATTATCGGGCTGATTATCACAGGGGGTATTTTTGGTTACCGCGCCGAACAGGTACGCCGCCGTAAAAATAAATTACTGGAAGAAGTAGCAGAGCTGGAAGAACAGGTTATTTCCCGGCAAGCTATACAACAGCTGATTATCAGACTGGATAAAGAACTGAGCACACTGGACGGCTATTTTACTGATGCTCATGTTGCCGTCGATCATCTCGATTTCATGTGGCAGGTCATGCTGACAGAAATTACTGAATCCCTGAATACCTTTATGCAGATAAATGATGCATACAGCCTCTTACAATTTTCTTTGCATCTGAAAAAAATCACACTTCCCTGGCAGCGTGTTCGTGGCTATGCAAAAGAACTCGTCGCTATTTTTGATACCGCTAATCTGGCAGCATAATGAAGGAGATTATTATGATATATTCTGACATCAATCCTGAAAACATTACCCTGGCACATATTAAAGCTAAAATTAATGATATCAGTAAGAATATTGAAGCATTGTCATTACCTACCGCTGATCTGCATGCTCAGCTCCGTGATATTAAAAAATGGCAGACACGGATGCTGAATATTATTTCATCAGAATCCGCAACCATTTATTCTCAGCTGCATAGTTTAGATCCGGATGTTCTATTTAATGCCCTCTCTTCGGATACCGAAGCTAATTCTTTTTCACTACCTCATGAAAAACAAATTTACGGGTTTTTGCTCAGTCAGATTAATACCATCTATCATTCTGTGAATACGATTAATACTCAGTTTAATACTGAATATGATACTACCGCGCTCCCGTTACTGCAGGGCGGATTATTACATCAGCAGTCCTATCTGGACAAAACGATCACCATGGCACTGCCGGATATTGAAAAATTTACCTGTGATAAATTGTATTGGGAGGAAAAACTGGCTGTAATTATTCAGTCAGAAGAGATTATTCATCAGCGCGGATTTCAGTCAATCTTCGGTACAACCACACTGCCAACCGCTGAACAACTGAAGGATGTAGAGTTGTCCTCTTCCGAACGATTTATTCTCAATGAACTCCAGCGTGTTATTTCCGCTGTAGTAAATACTCTGACAGAGGGGCTGAGCTATGCTCAGCTGGTCGATACCAGAACAACAGTCAGTCAACGGATCTATGATCTCAGTAAAATTATCCGTAATCTGAAAAAAGACCTGAAACACATGCAGGATCAGATGCAGGAAGTCAGTAATGCGCAGGTGTTACTGCCTGAGCTGCGGGAATTTAACAACCGGATCAGTACGGTATTATTGCACTGGCTGCAAAGTGTCAGTCAGTATGAGCCTTATTTAAGCCAGAATGTCCCTCTTCCCGGGCTCGATAGCCTTATTCTGGCGCACCGCCGCTATTTTTCGGTCTTTATCGGTATGGCATAAAAAAACCGGGCTGAATTCAGCCCGGTGAGATTGCTGACAAAACAGGATAAAACGTGGTTTTTCCTGCTTTGTGTTATCAGCCGAAAATCAATAAATTGATTTTCCTGGTTTCTTTTTACAACCTCTGTCGGTCGTTACCAATCCCTGCGGGGTTGGCAACGGCCTGACCGGGCTGATTTCAGCCCGGTTTTTCTCAGTACAAATATCAGTAACTCAGAACTGCGAATCCGGTCAGTGTGATAAACGGCTGCGGCCAGATACCGAGCACGACCACGATAATCGCGGAGAGCAGAACCACAATACCGCCTGCACTCATCGCCCAGTTGGATGGTGCCATACGGGCCGGAGATTCCGAACCGCGGATATAGAGGCTGATCATCATACGCAGGTAGTAATACAGACCGATTGCACTGCCGAGTACCACAGCGGCTGTCAGCCACCACAGTTCCGCATTCACGGCGGTCGCCACCACGAAGAACTTACCGATAAAGCCGAACGTCATCGGGATCCCGGCCAGTGACAGCATCATTACGGTCATGACCGCAGCCAGAACCGGCTTACGCCAGAACAGGCCGCGATAGGCATGCAGGGAATCCGCATCCGGCCCGGTGTACGGACTGGACATCAGACTGACCACACCGAACGCACCGAGGCTGGCAAACAGATAACCCGCCAGGTAGATACCCGCTGTCTCTTCTGCCAGTTTCGGATCATTCACCGCGATAAAGGCCACCAGCAGATAACCGAGGTGTGCGATCGAAGAGTAACCCAGCATACGCTTGATGCTGTTCTGGGTGATCGCCATCAGGTTACCGAACAGGATTGAGGCAATCGCAATCACCGTCAGAACGGTCTGCAATGTCCCGGAATCCGCCATCGGCGCGAGTACCAGCAGGCGCAGCACCGCAGCGAAAATCCCGATCTTGCTGGCGGTTGCCAGGAAGGTGGAGACCGGTGCCGGAGCACCCTGATACACATCCGGTGTCCATAACTGGAACGGGAACAGGGACAGTTTAAAGCCGATACCGACAATCATCATCCCCAGTCCGGTCAGAACCAGCGGCTGATGGATCTGACTGTCCGCCAGGCTGCGGCCTAAGCCCTGAAAAGATAAGTCACCGGATTCCGCGTACAGCAGCGCCATCCCGAACAGCAGGAAGGACGAAGCCGCCGCTGACATCAGCATATATTTGATGGACGCTTCCAGCGAACGCTTCTGGCGGAAGGCATAGCCGATCAGCCCGAACAGCGGCAGTGTCAGCAGTTCAATCCCGATAAAGAAGGACGCCAGGTGATCCGCGCCCGACAGCAGGATGCCGCCGAGTGTGGCAATCAGTACCAGCAGATAGAACTCTTCTTTGTTATCCGGGTAGGTCTCCAGCCATGAATACGCAAAGGTCGTGGTGGCCAGTGACGAGATCAGGATAAGCCCGGTGTAAAACATGCTGTAGCCGTCGATGTGCACCAGCGGTGTCACATCCATCGCCGGCTGCTGTCCGACAAAGTACAGAGACAGCAGCGCGAGGTTCAGACCAACGACGGTCAGTGTGGCATTAATAAAGTGATCGCGTCGCCACGCAATGGACAGCATCACAACCACCACTGTCAACCCGATAATCAGCAGTGGTGAGAGTGCGATCAGTTGTTGAGGAGTTATTGTCATGGCGCGTTACAACCCTGTATTTGAAATTGAAGCAGTGTACCACTGCTGAATGTTTGCCATCGCCGCTGACGAGGTATCCAGCACCGGCTGCGGGTAAACACCCAGAATCACCAGTAAGACCACCAGCAGCATCACGATGGAAAATTCACGCAGATTCATGCCCGCGATTGGCTCTTCAGACTTCGGTGCACCGTAATACGCCTGCTGCATCATCCACAGCGCATAAACGGAAGCAAACACCAGACCCGCAGAGGAAATCACGGTGATCAGGGTGTAGCTGCCGAAGCTGCCGAACAGGATCATGAATTCACCGACGAAGTTACCGGTGCCCGGCATCCCGAGCGTTGCCACCGCAAAGAACAGTGACAGTGCCGGCAGGAATTTAATCCGCTTCCACAGACCGCCCATCTGACGCATATCACGGGTGCCGAGGCGCTCATATAACTGACCGCACAGAATAAACAGACCCGCCGCCGACAGACCGTGTGCAATCATCTGCACCACCGCACCCTGATACGCCAGCATACTCGCCGAGTAAATCGCAATCAGCACAAAGCCCATATGCGACACGCTGGTGTAGGCGATCAGACGCTTGATATCCGTCTGTTTGAACGCCATCCACGCGCCGTAGAAGATACCGACGACACCCAGCCACATCGCAATTGGTGTGAAGTCCGCAGAAGCTTCCGGGAACAGCGGCAGACTGAAACGCAGCAGACCATAAGCTGCGGTTTTCAGCAGGATCCCCGCCAGGTCGACAGAACCGGCTGTCGGCGCCTGACTGTGTGCATCCGGCAGCCAGCCGTGCAGCGGAACTACCGGCATCTTGACCGCAAATGCGATAAAGAAGCCCAGCATCAGCATATACTGCACACCGTAACTCATCGGCGTGTTCAGCAGATCTTCATACGCGAAGCTCCACTGGCCGGTGGCGTTATGATGAACAATCGCCAGTGCCATAATGGCAATCAGCATCACCAGACCGCTCGCCTGGGTATAGATGAAGAACTTGGTCGCCGCCCCGATACGGGTTTTGCCGTCGGAACCGCTGTGTCCCCACAGTGCGATCAGGAAGTACATCGGCACCAGCATCATTTCCCAGAAGAAGAAGAACAGGAAAAGATCCATCGCCAGGAACACGCCCATCACACCGCCGAGGATCCACAGCAGGTTCAGATGGAAGAAGCCCTGATACGGCTGGTTTTCACCCCAGGAACAGAGGATAGCCAGCAGGCCGAGCAGCGCGGTCAGCACCACCATCAGCAGCGACAGACCATCCAGAGCCAGATGAATATTGATACCGAAACGCGGGATCCACTCCAGGAAATACTGCTCCTGCCAGTCCGGAACGCCTTTCGGGTTAACTAAGCTGTAGTTCCCCTGCATCCACAGATACAGAGAAAGAAATAACGTGATCCCCATCGCCAGCAGCGCGATCCAGCGCGGCAGCTTTGTGCCGAAGCGCTCAGCCTGCCAGCACAGCAGGCCGCCGATGAAGGGAAGTAAAATCAGCCAGGGTAATAGCATGGCGCAATGTGTCCCTTATTTAAACCAAAAACAGCAGAGCGAGAACCAGCACTGCACCCAGCCCCATAGAGGCGATATACCAGCGGACCTGTCCGTTTTCACTCAGGCTCAGTCCTTTGTTACTCCAGCGGGCAAACAGCGCAGGCAGATTCATCAGGCTGTTCAGCGGGTCACTCTGCAGCAACCAGCCCACCGCTTTGAACGGCTTAACAAAAATCGCATCATACAGGTCATCAAAGCCCCATGCGCGGAACCACCAGGCCGAGAAGAAACGTCCCGGCGCGGAATTCGCAACCGCTGTCACCAGCGTACGACGGCCCAGCCAGAGCATTGCGGCCAGCACAATCCCCGCCACAGCAACCACACCGGAGATAATTTCGGTGGTCAGTTTGCCGTCAGCAGAACCGGTAAGGGTTTCCGCCGGGAACACGCCGTGCAGCGGCTGCGGGATAAAGGCACCGGCTGCAGTGGAAAGCACCATCAGCACCAGTAACGGGAAAGTATGGGTAAAGCCTTTCACCGCATGCGCCTGTGTATGCTCTTTGCCGTGGAACACGATGAAAATCATCCGGAAGGTATAGAGCGATGTCATAAAGGCACCGACCAGACCGGCGATAAACAGCGGGTTCTGACCCTGAACCACCGCACCCCACAGGATTTCATCTTTACTGTAGAAACCGGCGGTGATGAGCGGCAGTGCGGCCAGTGCGGCACCGCCCACCAGGAAGCAGAGATAGACAAACGGAATTTTTTTCCGCAGTCCGCCCATCTTAAAGATGTTCTGCTCGTGGTGGCAGGCCAGGATCACCGAGCCGGAGGCCAGGAATAACAGGGCTTTGAAGAATGCATGGGTCATCAGGTGGAAAATCGCCGCATCCCACGCCTGCACACCGAGTGCCAGGAACATATAACCAATCTGGCTCATGGTGGAGTAGGCAAGAACACGTTTGATATCCGTCTGCACCAGCGCGGCAAAACCGGCCATCACCAGGGTGACAGCACCGACCACGCCGACTAAATGCAGCACTTCCGGTGATAACAGGAACAGCTCATGGGTACGGGCAATCAGATACACACCCGCGGTTACCATGGTTGCGGCGTGGATCAGTGCCGAAACCGGTGTCGGACCGGCCATTGCGTCCGCAAGCCAGGTCTGGAGTGGTAACTGCGCGGATTTACCGACCGCACCGCCGAGGATCATCAGAGTCGCCCAGAAAATCAGGTCAGAACCGGCCGCAATATGCTGCGGAGCCAGAACCGCCAGTTCACGGAAGCTCAGGGTGCCCAGTTTATCCCACAGGATAAACATGCCGATCGCCAGGAACACATCACCGATACGGGTGACGATAAAGGCTTTCATTGCCGCTGCGCCGTTAGCCGGATTGGTGTAATAGAAGCCAATCAGCAGATAACTGCACAGCCCCACCCCTTCCCAGCCGAGGTACATCAGCAGCATGTTATCGGCCAGGACCAGAATCACCATACTGGCGATAAACAGGTTGGTGTAGGCGAAGAAGCGGGAATAGCCCTCTTCACCGCGCATATACCAGGAGGCATACATGTGGATCAGGAAACCGACACCTGTGACCACACCCAGCATGGTCAGAGACAGGCCGTCCAGCACCAGGGTAACCGGGATGGAGAAGGAAGCGGTATCCATCCATGTCCACAGTGTCTGCTGATACACCCCGCCGCCGCTGGCGAAGAAATCCATCCCCGCCCACAGCGCTGTGAGTGCCGCCAGTCCCACCGAACCGGTGCCGATGGTGGCTGACACATTTTCTGACCAGCGGCCGCGTGAAAAGGCTAATAACAGAAAGCCAATCAGCGGCAGCAAAATGGTTAAAAAGAGTAAGTTCATCCGCGCATCTCACTGACTTTATCAATATCCAGATCCTGACGCTGACGATGCAATTGCAGCAACAGTGCCAGCCCGATACTCGCTTCAGCCGCCGCCAGACTGATGGCCAGGATATACATCACCTGTCCGTCCGGCTGGTTCCAGTAGCTGCCGCCGACGACAAACGCCAGAGCCGCCGCGTTAATCATCACTTCCAGACCAATCAGCATAAACAGCAGATTGCGGCGGATCACCAGACAGGTGAAACCGAGGATGAAGAGCACAGCCGCGAGAATTAATCCGTGGTGCAGAGGGATCATGCTTTTTCCTCCGTGTTGCGCTGACTGACAATATCGCCGCCCGCTTTTTCGTCACGCCCGATGTGGTATGCCACCACCAGACCCGCCAGCAGCAGGAAGGAGGCCAGTTCAACCACCAGAACATACGGGCCGAACAGACTGATACCCACCTGTTTTGCAGTAACCACCTCACCGGCGATACCGTTATCTTTCAGAGAGCTGATGCCGTAAATCATCACGCCGAGCAGAACCGCCGAAAGCAGGCCCGGCCCCATCCAGACAGACGGGGACAGCCATTTGCGTTCCTGGTCGACAACCGCCCGCCCGAGGTTGAGCATCATCACCACAAACACGAACAGCACCATGATGGCACCTGCGTAGACGATAATCTCCAGTGCCCCGGCGAAATAGGCGCCGAGAGCAAAGAAGACCGCAGAGAGTGCCAGCAGCGAGGTGATCAGATACAGCAGCGCATGCACCGGATTGGTCTGTGTGATCACACACAGCGTAGCCAGAATGGCGATCAGTCCGGCGACATAAAAGGTAATTTCCATGTATTTTCTCCCCTTATGGCAGCAGACTTTTCACATCAATCGGCTTGGCTTCGTTGTCGGCTTCGCCTTTGGCTTTGCCCGCAACCGCCATCCCGGTTTTGTGATAGAAGTTATAGTCAGGATATTTACCCGGACCGGAGATTAATAAATCTTCTTTTTCATACACCAGATCCTGGCGCTTAAACTCACCCAGTTCGAAATCCGGCGTCAGCTGGATTGCGGTGGTCGGGCAGGCTTCTTCGCATAATCCGCAGAAAATGCAGCGTGAGAAGTTGATGCGGAAAAATTCCGGATACCAGCGGCCGTCCTCATGCTCTGCTTTCTGCAGAGAGATACAGCCGACCGGACATACCGCGGCGCACAGGTTACAGGCGACACAGCGCTCCTCACCGTCCGGGTCGCGCGTCAGCACAATCCGGCCTCGGTAGCGCGGCGGCAGGTAAACCGGCTCTTCCGGGTACATCTGGGTTTCGCGTTTATGGAAGGCATGAAGCCCTATCATCCAAATACTGCGTACCTGGGTGGCGAAACCAACCACTAACTCTTTCAATGTCATGGTTCAATCACCCCTTATTGAGCTATCAGGATCACGGCTGCTGTCACCAGCAGGTTTATCAGTGTCAGCGGCAGACATACTTTCCAGCCGAATGACATCACCTGGTCATAACGCGGTCGCGGCAGCGACGCACGGATCAGGATAAACATCATCATAAAGAAAGCGGTTTTCAGCGCGAACCAGACAAACGGCGGCAGGAATGGTCCGTGCCAGCCCCCGAAGAACAGCGTCACAATCAGGGCGGAAACTGTCACGATACCGATATATTCCCCGACGAAGAACAGACCGAACTTCATCCCCGAATATTCAATGTGATAACCGTCCGCCAGTTCCTGCTCAGCTTCCGGCTGGTCAAACGGGTGACGGTGACACACTGCCACGCCCGCAATCGCAAAGGTGATAAAGCCGAAAATCTGCGGAATAACGTTCCAGACTATGGTCTGGGAGTTGACGATATCCAGCAGGTTAAAGGAACCCGCCTGCGCCACCACCCCCAGAACCGAGAGTCCGAGGAACACTTCATAACTGACCGTCTGCGCCGAGGCACGCATTGCGCCGAGCAGTGAGTATTTGTTGTTACTCGACCAGCCCGCGAACAGAACAGCATATACCGCCAGTCCCGCCAGCATCAGGAAGAACAGGATCCCGATATTGAGATCCGCCACCACCCAGTCCGGGCTGACCGGCACAATTGCAAAGGCCAGCAGCAGCGAGGTGAATGCCACCATCGGTGCCAGGGTGAAGATAAAGCGATCAGCGAATTTCGGTGTCCAGTCCTCTTTAAAGAACATTTTGATCATGTCCGCGACCAGCTGGAGCGACCCGCCCCAGCCCACACGGTTCGGCCCGTAGCGGTTCTGGAACAGCCCCAGCAGGCGGCGTTCACCGAAACTCATAAAGGCACCGCAGGTTACAACCACCAGCAGGATCACAACGGCTTTGAGAACATTAATCAGCACATCGATTAATTCAGGTGTAAACCAGCTGCTCATTGTGCCACCTCCTGCAGATTAACCGCCGCACCCGCCAGTACCGGCGAAATGCCCGGCATACCCAGCGGCAGACCGATTTGTCCGGCTGTCAGCTGTGTGCTGATACGCACCGGCAGTGTCAGTGCGACGTCAGTCAGCTGTACCGACAGAATCTGACCTTCCGCCACATTCAGCTGCTGTGCATCCTGTGCATTTAACATCACATAGCTGTCCGTCATACGTTCCTGAATCACCGGTGCCCGCTGTGATAATTCCTCACTGCCGAACAGGTGATAATACGGCGCAACCGTCCAGACATTCTGCTGCGGCGCAAATGCCGCCGGAATGGTACTGAAGTAATCCATACCGCCGTCTTTTTCGCTGAACAGACGCACACCCGGATCACCGAAACGCAGATGACCACCCACTTCCGCCTGGAATTTGTTCCATGCCTGCGGTGAGTTCCAGCCCGGCGCCCAGGCAAACGGAATTTGCTGACGCGGTGCTGTCGGGCTGTTGTTCCCCTCCATCGAGAAGGCAAACGCCGTGTCTTTATCCTGCGGCTGACGCTGCTCGTGTACACTGACATTCGCCAGCATCGCGGTACGCCCGCTGTAGCGGTGCGGCTCACGGGCCAGTTTCTGTCCGCGGATACGGAATGCGGCATCCGGTGCGGCATCTTTGATACCGGCCAGGTGCGGCATCTGCTCAATGCAGGCATCAATCACATGATCCAGCTGTGACCAGTCACGGGTGTTTTCATTGAGATCATTGTACAGGGCAGTCAGCCAGCGCCAGCTTTCATGCATAATGATGGATTTGTCGTAGAAGGATGGCTCATAGACCTGGAAGAAGCGCTGTGCGCGGCCTTCGTGGTTGATGAGTGTACCGTCACTTTCCGCAAAACTGCTGGCGGAGAGGATCAGCGAAGCCTTATCCATAATGTCAGTGCGCTGATGATCCAGCACAATCACATTTGCTGCAGCATCCAGCGCACGGTCAACAGCGGCTTTATCCGCATGGCGGTAAAGGTCGTTTTCCATCACCACCACGGTATCCGCGCTGCCGTCTGCCAGCAGAGCCAGTGCTTTATCCAGCGGCTGCGCTTCTGTCATGGCGGCACCAAAGCTGTTGGCTTCCGCGCCGACAAAGGTCAGCCCGGCGTCAATACCTTTATCTTTCAGTGCCCAGGCCACGTTTGCCGCCGCCTGAATCAGTGCATCACTGCCCGGATTGCTGCCGCTGATAATCAGCGGTTTTTTCGCACCGTTCAGCGCCTGTGCAATCATTTCTGCCTGCGCTTTCACATCTGCCGGTAAATCCGTGACTGCCGGCGCGGTGTTATCAATGATATTGGCAACGGCAAAGCCCAGACGCGCCTGATCATCCACCGGCGCGTTGTAGTGCAGCGCTGCCACATCTGCCAGACGGGTGGTATCCACTGCCGTGACAAACAGCGGGTATTTCGCACGCTGACCGATATTCTGGATAGCGGCAATCTGCCAGTCAGCCACTTTCTGTGCGGCGGCCATTTCACGGGCTTTGCCCTTCACGGCCTGACGGACAGAGAGTGCCACACGGGCAGCGGTTTGGGTCAGATCTTCACCCAGCACCAGCACCGCATCATAGTTTTCCATCTCACGCAGTGACGGGGTGTAGATACCGCCCTGCTGTAAGATTTCCAGCATCATTTCCAGACGGTGCTGTTCACCGGCTGACAGGCCGCTGAAGAAGTTTTCCGCCCCGACCAGTTCACGCAGTGCAAAGTTGCTTTCCACACTGGCACGCGGCGAACCGATACCGATGGTGCGTTTCGCGTGATACAGCATATCTGCCGCCGCGCGTTCCGCCTGCTCCGCATTGATAGTAAGCCAGTCATCACCACGGCGCTGCTGCGGCTGACGCGGACGGTCATCACGGTTGACATAACCGTAACCGAAGCGGCCTTTGTCGCAGAGGAAGTAATGGTTGATGGTACCGTTATAACGGTTTTCGATACGGCGCAGTTCGCCGTAACGCTCACCCGGGCTGATGTTACAGCCGACGCTGCATTGCTGGCAGACGCTCGGTGCAAACTGCATATCCCATTTGCGGTTATAACGTTCAGAGTGGGTTTTGTCGGTAAAGACCCCGGTCGGACAAATTTCCACCAGGTTACCGGAGAATTCACTTTCCAGCGTGCCGCTTTCCGGGCGCCCGAAGTACACGTTGTCGTGTGCGCCGTAAACCCCGAAATCCGTACCGTCCGCATAATCTTTGTAGTAACGGACACAACGGTAACAGGCGATACAGCGGTTCATTTCATGTGCAACAAACGGCCCCAGCTCCTGATTCTGATGAGTACGTTTTGTGAAGCGGTATTTGCGCACTGAATGCCCGGTCATGACGGTCATATCCTGAAGATGGCAGTTACCGCCCTCCTCACAGACAGGACAATCGTGCGGGTGGTTGGTCATCAGCCACTCCACCACACTTTCCCGGAACTTTTTGGCTTCTTCATCATCAATCGAGATAAAGGTGCCGTCCTGTGCCGGTGTCATACATGACATTACCAGACGACCACGGGTGTCATCGGCATTCTGATATTGCTTTACCGCACACTGGCGGCAAGCGCCGACGCTTCCCAGCGCCGGATGCCAGCAAAAATACGGAATATCAAGTCCGAGCGAAAGACAGGCATGCAGCAGGTTATCCGCGCCGTCGACTTCATATTCTTTGCCGTCTACATGTATTGTAGCCATAGTCAGCATGCTTCCAAAAGGCCTGCTATGCAGGCGTTAAACGAAAATCCGTAAGGGATCACCAGCGCTGCTTCAGCAGGTTCGGCTGGATCCCGGCAATGGTCTGCACGTTGCCGTAAACCGGCTGTACGATCCCCGCTTCAAATTCATCACGGAAATATTTGATCGCACTCTGTAACGGCTCTACCGCGCCCGGCGCGTGTGCGCAGAAGGTTTTACCCGGTCCCAGGAAACGACATAATTGCTCTAATGTCTCAATGTCTCCCGGCTGGCCTTCCCCTTTTTCTATTGCGCGCAGAATTTTCACGCTCCACGGCAATCCGTCACGGCACGGTGTACACCAGCCGCAGGATTCGCGGGCAAAAAATTCTTCGAGGTTACGGGTCAGTGACACCATGTTGATTTCATTATCCACCGCCATCGCCAGCGCCGTTCCCAGACGGCTGCCCGCTTTGCCGATATGCTCGAAATCCATCGGTAAATCAAGGTGATCCTGTGTCAGAAAGTCTGTTCCCGCACCACCCGGCTGCCAGGCTTTTAAGGTCAGTCCGTCGCGCATGCCCCCGGCGTAATCCTCGAGGATTTCACGGGCGGTGGTGCCGAACGGCAGTTCCCAGACACCCGGATTTTTCACGCGGCCGGAAAAGCCCATCAGCTTGGTACCGGCATCGGTGCTTTTGCCTTCACTCAGACCGATATACCACTCTTTGCCGTGTGCCAGAATCGCCGGTACGTTACACAGGGTTTCGACGTTGTTGACACAGGTCGGTTTACCCCACACCCCGGAACTGGCCGGGAACGGCGGTTTGGAGCGCGGATTGGCGCGGCGGCCTTCCAGGGAGTTAATCAGCGCGGTTTCTTCCCCGCAGATATAACGCCCGGCTCCGGTGTGTACAAACAGTTCGAAATCAAACCCGCTGCCGAGGATATTTTTCCCCAGCAGACCGGCGGCTTTCGCTTCTTCAATGGCATGACGCAGGTGTTTCGCTGCCTCAATGTACTCGCCGCGCAGGAAGATATAGCCCCGGTATGCTTTCAGGGCGAAGGCGCTGATCAGCATCCCTTCCACCAGCAGGTGCGGCAGTTGTTCCATCAGGAGCCGGTCTTTGTAGGTACCCGGTTCCATTTCGTCGGCGTTACACAGCAGGTAACGGATATTCATGCTCTCGTCTTTCGGCATCAGGCTCCACTTCAGACCCGTGGAGAACCCCGCACCGCCGCGGCCCTTCAGACCCGCGTCTTTGACAAGATTGGTGATCTCATCCGGTGCCATGCCTTTCAGGGCGCGTTCCGCCCCCGCATAACCGTTTTTACTGCGGTATTCATCCAGCCACACCGGCTGATGGTCGTCGCGCAACCGCCAGGTGAGAGGATGCGTTTCCGCAGTACGGCAAACCGTTTTCACTGTCATGGATACTGCTCCAGTAACGTTTCAATGGCTTCAGGCGTAACGTGACTGTGGGTATCTTCATCAACCATCATGGTCGGCCCTTTGTCACAGTTCCCGAGGCAGCAGGTCGGCAGCAGCGTAAAGCGGCCGTCGGCGGTTGTCTGTCCCGGCTGAATATTCAGTTTGCGCTCGAGTGCGGCCTTGATCCCCTGGTAACCGGTGATGTGGCACACCACGCTGTCACAGTAACGGATCACATGACGGCCGACCGGCTGACGGTAGATCTGGCTGTAGAATGTCGCCACACCTTCCACATCACTCGCCGGGATGCCCAGCACATCGCTGATGGCGTAAATCGCGCCGTCTTCCACCCAGCCACGGTGCTTCTGCACAATTTTCAGCGCTTCGATAGAGGCGGCACGCGGATCTTCGTAATGGTGTTTTTCCGCTTCGATTTCGGCGCGCTCTTCGTCACTCAGCACAAAATCAGGTTGTTTTCCGGCTGGCTGCGCCGCATTCACTGCGCCTTGCAGTGCTTTTTTTGCTTCAGGGTTCAGTTCTTGCATAATCAGCGATCCACATCCGACATAACGAAATCGATACTTCCGAGGTACACAATCAGGTCAGAAACCAGGCTGCCGCTGATCACCGACGGGATCTGCTGCAGATGGGCATAACTTGGTGTACGGATTCGGGTACGGTAACTCATGGTGCTGCCGTCACTGGTCAGGTAGTAACTGTTAATCCCTTTCGTGGCCTCAATCATCTGGAAAGATTCCTGAGCCGGCATCACCGGACCCCATGACACCTGGAGGAAGTGGTTAATCATGGTTTCAATGTGCTGTAACGTGCGCTCTTTCGGCGGCGGCGTGGTCAGCGGGTGATCCGCCTTGAACGGCCCTTCCGGCATGTTTTTCAGACATTGCTCCAGAATGCGCAGACTCTGGCGCACTTCTTCCACTTTCAGCATCACACGGTCGTAGCAGTCGCCGTTGGCGGCAACAGGCACTTCAAAATCGAAATTCTCATAACCGGAATACGGACGCCATTTACGCACGTCGAAATCAATCCCCGTGGCACGCAGACCGGCACCGGTCACCCCCCAGTCAAGGGCTTCTTTCGCGTTGTAAGCGGCCACACCGACGGAACGGCCTTTGAGGATGGAGTTTTTCAGTGCGGCAGTGACATAGGATTCCAGACGTTTCGGCATCCAGTCGAGGAAATCACGCAGCAGGCGATCCCAGCCTTTCGGCAGATCGTGCGCCACGCCGCCGATACGGAACCAGGCCGGATGCATACGGAAACCGGTAATGGCTTCCACCACATCATAAATTTTCTGGCGGTCAGTAAAGGCAAAGAAGACCGGCGTCATCGCCCCGGTATCCTGAATAAACGTACTGATATACAGCAGGTGACTGTTAATGCGGAACAGTTCTGACAGCATCACGCGGATCACATCCACACGTGCCGGAACTTCAATCCCCGCCAGTTTTTCCACCGCCAGCACATACGGCATCTCGTTAACGCAGCCGCCGAGGTACTCGATACGATCGGTGTACGGAATGTAGCTGTGCCAGGACTGACGCTCGCCCATTTTTTCCGCACCACGGTGGTGATAGCCGATATCCGGCACACAGTCGACAATCTCTTCACCGTCGAGCTGAAGGATGATACGGAAAGCACCGTGAGAAGACGGGTGGTTCGGGCCGAGGTTCAGGAACATAAAGTCCTCGTTCTCGTTGCCGCGCTTCATACCCCACTCTTCCGGTTTGAAGGTCAGCGCCTCCATTTCCAGATCTTCTTTCTGTTTGGTCAGGACAAACGGATCAAATTCCGTTGCCCGCGCCGGGTAATCTTTACGCAGCGGATGCCCTTCCCAGGTCGGCGGCATCATAATACGGCGCAGATTCGGGTGTCCGTCGATAATGATACCGAACATTTCCCAGGTTTCGCGCTCATACCAGTTTGCGTTAGGGAATGCGGAAATCACCGTCGGCACATGCAGATCGTTTTCACTCAGCGCCACCTTGAGCATGATATCGCGGTTACGCTCAATGGAAATCAGGTGATAAAACACGGAATAGTCCGCCGCAGGCAGACCTTCGCGATGGGTGCGCTGGCGCTCATCCGTCCCGTGCAGATCGAACAGCATCACATACGGTTTCGGCAGCGATTTAAGATAAAACAGTACTTCCAGAAGCTGCTCACGCTTCACCCAGACGACCGGCATCCCGGTTCGTGTCGGCTGAACCGTAAATGCGTCAGGACCGAACTTACGGCGCAGCTCCTCAATTACCGGATCATCCAGGTAATCGTGAGTCTGCCACGCGGGACGCTGTGCGGTCTGCGTATTACTTTCTGTCATCATTCTTCACCACAACAGTTGTTCAGGGTTCAATGGACGCAACACATTGCAAATATTGCGCCCGGTGGCCCGAAAGCCTTAAATTTCGTCCGGGGAGCGCAGGTTGGTCACTGCAATCCGTTCACCGCGTTTTCGTTCTTTTTCTGACTGCATATTGGCGCGGTAAACGCCCTGATCACCCACCACCCACGACAGCGGGCGGCGCTCTTTTCCGATAGATTCCTGTAACAGCATCAGCGCCTGCATATAGGCTTCAGGACGCGGCGGGCAGCCCGGGATATACACATCCACCGGAATGAATTTATCCACGCCCTGCACGACGGAGTAAATGTCATACATACCGCCGGAGTTGGCACAGGAGCCCATGGAGATAACCCATTTCGGTTCCAGCATCTGGTCATACAGGCGCTGAATAACCGGGGCCATTTTGGTAAAGCAGGTTCCGGCCACAACCATAAAGTCCGCCTGACGCGGGGAGGCACGCAGCACTTCCGCACCGAAACGGGCAACGTCGTGCACCGCCGTAAAGGAGGTCACCATCTCTACATAACAGCAGGAAAGACCGAAGTTATACGGCCACAGGGAGTTTTTACGGCCCCAGTTAACCATATCGTGTAATGCATGTTCGAGTTTCCCCATATACACGCTGCGGTGAACGTGCTGCTCAAGCGGGTCACTGACAACCTCTTGTTTTTGCAGGGGATAACGGTCATTCTCACCGTTTGGATCGATGCGGGTGAGCGTATAATCCATCTTGTGCCTCACTATTGACTACGGTTGATTGTTATTGATTTTGTTCACAACGCTCGGGTGTTTCACCTCGCGGCGCGAACGTGCAGGAGTCCAGTCCAGCGCGCCGATACGTGCCAGATAGAAAAGACCTGCCAATAACACCAGAATAAAGATCGCGGCTTCGGTGAACCCTATCCAGCCCGATTCTCTGACCGAAACAGACCAGGCGAAAAGGTATAAGGCTTCAACATCGAAAATCACGAAAAACATGGCAACCAGGTAGAACTTTGCAGACATCCGCAGACGTGCGCTGCCGACCGAGTCAATACCTGATTCGTAAGGGAGATGTTTGGCGCGTGCTTTTGCACGGCCCCCGAGATAACGGGCGCCCAGCAACATAAATGCACATAAACCGAGAGCACCTAAAAGATAGATGGCAAATGCCCAGTTATGGGCCAGAACTTCAGTGGCTGTTGACATACTCATTGCTTACTCATTAAAGGTGGTGTTGCCTGCCGTACCTGCATACAGCACCACAGCGACACACGAGAGGAACAACTCAGTGGCGGATACAACACTTATCGTGATGAGAAAGCCGGTAACCCGGATTGTTCCCCGCTCTTCCCAATTTTGTTACAAACCGTCAACTTAAGATTAACCGGTTGTGCGACTTTATCGCTAAAACGTGTCAGTAAGTAACTAAATTGAAAATTAACTTTATTATATTAACGGATACATCGCTTTTACTAACCCATTATCTCAGGAAAAACCTGTCTTTCCATCGGCAAACAGGGGCAATATTTTTGATCTCAATCACAGTTTGGCTGAAAATTATTTAACAAATGATTAATTCATAACCATTTCTTAAAACCTGAGAAAACAGGTCAGGTTTTTAACAAAGTTTTATTGCAATGTAATGAGCACTGTTAATTTTGGCAATCACAGAACATGCGTTTTGTTAACATTGTAACAAACAAGTAAACAAAACTGCGATGCGGCGCTTAAAACGGCATCAAAAACCTGAACACGGCGTGATGCTGTTAACATTTATATGATATTTCCGCGTAAGGGGGAGAGGATACAAAAAAGCCGGGGGAAATGATCCCCCGGCTTTGTGTCTGACTGTCACAAATTATGTCAGTCAGGCGTCAGATTATGACAGCGTTACTCCGCTGTTTTGTCATCGTCAACCGGTGTGACAGTATACGGTGTCTTCTTGTTTTCAATGGCCTGATACACCGTCAGCACTGACTCGCTCTGCTCGTCACTGTTGCGGTATAACCAGTACTGAATTTCCGGCAGACGCGGCAGGCCTTCGCTGACGCTCAGAATACGCAGGTCGGCATTCTGCATTTCCAGCGGACGGGCTGTGATCCCGACTTCGGCATTCACTGCTGCGCGGACAGCAGAAAGTGATGCCGCCTCGTAAGCAATCCGCCACTGCACCCCTGCCTCATCCAGGGTTTCAGCCGCGAGATGACGGAACGGGTTGGTTTCGTCCATCACCACCAGCGGAATCGGCTCATTAGGCTGTAACTGGAAATCCGGCGCACAGTGCCACAGCACCGGCGCGGTACGCAAAGCAGTACGCGGGTGATGGGCAATACGCGCAGTGGTCAGCGCCAGGTCAATCTCGTGGTTATCCAGCATACCTTCAATGTACTGGCTGCGTTTGATGCGGACATCAACTGCCATACGCGGGTATACCGATGCAATACGGTTGAGTAAGAAAGGCAGCAGTGAGTCAACGGAATCATCGGATGCACCGATGCGTAACTCCCCTTCTGCGTCGTTGTATGCCAGTGATGCGGTGGCATCATCATTTGCCCGCAGGATCTGACGGGCGTAACCTAACAGTTGTAACCCATGGTCGGTCAGTAATTTGTTACGACCATGACGCGCAAACAGTTCGCGCCCGACAAGCTGCTCGAGACGCTGCATTTGCTGACTGACGGCAGACTGGGTGCGGCATACTGCCGCAGCTGCCGCTGCGAAGGTGTTCAGATCCGCGACTGCCACGAACGTTCGCAGCAGATCGAGATCCAGGTTTAACACTGGACGGTTTGAATTTATCATTGTTTTTTCTTCACTAATTTTGATTTTTAATAACTACCTGGTGTTTATTGGCGTGAAAAATTGCTTCGCCAACGAAGACATTACCCTATACATCAGGGTAGAGTAAAACATAACTAACACTAACAAAAATACGTAACTGTGAGTAACTCCATTATGTAATGCTGCATACTAAAACAGCAGGCCACCTGTACAAACACACAAATTTTTCGTATCTTACAACACTGTTTTCCGAATATTACGAAATAAGACAATTTGTAACTGACGAAAATGCATGCTGCCAATAAGCCTTGCTGCAATATAAACCCGATTATTCTGCAACTTTAAGGTCAAATACTCTGAAAACCACATTATGCCGTAAAATCCTATTAGTTATACTACTAATAATTACCAGCATCAGGGTTTAATATATAAGAAAAGATTATACAATTTCAACAACTGCTGACTATTTAGTAAAAACACTGTATTACTTTACCAATTATGATCTTCCGATAGATAACTTTACAAAACTCAGCATACCCTCCTCCTACCAGTTATAAGCTCTGAATTAATCACAATACCAGGCATGATACTCCGCCATATCAATGATTAACCGGCACTCCCGATCCTTTCTAAAACAAATCCTGTTGTTTTTAACCAAAAGACGTTTACTGTCTTCAAAACCCCGTACGGTAAGAGTAGAGTGGGTTATAACGGGTTTTACCTGATAAAATATAAGATTAACGCGCTAAGGTCCTGAACAGATGAATATAATAAAGAAATCCAGCAAACTCGATAATGTCTGTTACGACATTCGCGGGCCGGTGCTCAAAGAGGCTAAACGTCTCGAAGAGGAAGGCCAGAAAGTTCTCAAACTGAATATCGGTAACCCGGCGCCGTTTGGTTTTGATGCCCCGGACGAAATTCTGGTTGATGTTATCCGTAATTTACCAAGCTCCCAGGGTTACAGCGATTCAAAAGGCCTCTATTCCGCCCGTAAAGCCATTGTCCAGTTCTACCAGGAACGCGGCATGCGCGATATGACGGTGGAAGATGTCTATATCGGTAACGGGGTTTCTGAACTGATTGTGCAGTCCATGCAGGCGCTGCTGAATAACGGTGATGAAATGCTGGTACCGGCACCGGATTACCCGTTATGGACCGGTGCGGTCTCCCTCTCCGGCGGTACTGCCGTCCACTATATGTGCGACGAAGAACAGGGCTGGATGCCGGATATCGAAGACATCAAAAAGAAAATCACCCCGCGCACCCGCGGTATTGTGGTGATTAACCCGAACAACCCGACCGGGGCTGTTTACAGCAAAGATTTGTTACAGGAGATTGTCGAACTCGCCCGTCAGAATGACCTGATCATTTTTGCTGACGAAATCTACGACAAAATTCTGTATGACGATGCCGTCCACCACTCTATCGCCGCGATGGCGCCGGATCTGCTGACCGTCACTTTCAACGGCCTGTCAAAAACCTACCGTATCGCCGGTTTTCGCCAGGGCTGGATGGTCCTGAACGGGCCGAAGAAACACGCCAAAGGGTATATTGAAGGGCTGGAAATGCTCGCGTCCATGCGTCTGTGTGCCAACGTGCCGATGCAGCATGCTATCCAGACCGCAATCGGCGGGTACCAGAGCATCAATGAGTTTATTCATCCGGGCGGCCGCCTGTATGAACAGCGCAACAAAGCCTGGGAACTGATTAACCAGATACCGGGCTGCTCCTGTGTCAAACCGATGGGCGCACTCTATATGTTCCCGAAATTTGATGCCAAGCGCTTTAATATTCACGATGACCAGAAGATGATCCTCGACCTGCTGTTACAGGAAAAAGTACTGCTGGTACAGGGTACTGCCTTTAACTGGCCGGAACCGAACCACTTCCGTATCGTGACACTGCCGCGTGAGGATGACCTGGAGATGGCGATTAACCGCTTCGGGCGTTTCCTCTCCCACTACCGTCAGTAATCGTTTCTGCTGTCAGCGGCTTCCCCCGGGAAGCCGTTTTTATTTACATCCCGCCCGGAACACCGCAGAATATCCGCTCTTGTTATCAACAGATTGCTGCCAGGAATGTTGTCTATGAGTTACTTTTTTGCCCACCTTTCCCGTCTGAAACTGATCACCCGCTGGCCGCTGATGCGCAATGTGATTCAGGAAAACGTCTCTGAACACAGCCTCCAGGTGGCGTTTGTGGCACATGCACTGGCCGTGATTAAAAACCGCAAATTCGGCGGCACACTCAATCCGGAAAAAATTGCCCTGCTGGCGATGTACCATGATGCCAGTGAAGTGATCACCGGCGACCTGCCGACACCTATCAAGTATTACAATCCGCAGATAGCTCATGAGTACAAAAAAATTGAGCGCATGGCGCAAAAGAAACTGATTGCCATGATCCCTGAAGAGTTACAGGCGGATTTTGCTCCGCTGATTGATGAAGATGCCCATTCACCGGAAGATGCGGCAATCGTCAAACAGGCCGATGCCCTGTGTGCCTATCTCAAGTGTCTGGAAGAGATTGGTGCGGGTAATACCGAGTTTCATCTGGCGAAAGCGCGGCTGGAAAAAACCCTGGAAGAACGCCGCAGCCCGGAAATGGACTATTTCCGCGACGTGTTTATTCCGGGATTCAGTCTGTCACTGGATGAAATCAGCCAGTAACCGGGCAACTGTGCTTTCATCAGGGCACGCCGTCAAAACGGAAAGAGTAACGGGATCACCGCGATACTGATTGCCATAACCACCAGCGTAAACGGCACACCGATTTTGACGAAATCCCCGAAGGTATAATTCCCCGGCCCGAGCACCAGCGTGTTTACCGGGGAGGAAACCGGTGTCATAAAGGCAGCCGATGCCGCCACGCCCACCACCATCGCAAACGGCAGCGGCGACACCTGCATTTCATGTGCCGCCTGGATAGCAATCGGTGCCATCAGAACCGCTGTCGCGGTATTCGAGATAAACAACCCGATAGTCGCACACAGCACAAACAGGGCGGTCAGCATCACATGCGGGCCCAGATCACCGGCCACGTCCATCAGCCCGCTGACAATCAGCGTGATACCGCCGGTTTTCTGTAACGCCAGCGCAAACGGCATCATCCCTACAATCAGAATGATGCTCGGCCAGTGGATTGACCGGTAAGCACTTTCCATATCGATACAGCGGAATTTCCCCATCAGCAGACAGGCAATCAGTGCCGCGATAAAATTCGGGATTTCATTGGTGACCATCATAGCCACCATCAGTGCCAGACAAAACAACGCATGCGGTGCCTGGGATGCAGCAGGTACCACCGCCTCCGCTTCCGCCGCCAGGTTGAGCACTATAAAGTGACGCCGTTTGGTCGCCAGCACGCGGATGATTTTCCAGTCCCCGACCACCAGCAGGATATCCCCGAGCTGCAGCGGCTCATCCACAATGTTGCCGTCAAGGGCGGCCCCGCCCCGGCGCAGACCCAGCACATTCAGCCCGTAACGGGTACGGAAACCGATATCCCGCAGACTTTTGCCGATAAGCTCACTTTCCGGGTTCAGGGAGACTTCCGCCATGCCCACGTTGCGGGAGTGCTCGGAAAAATATTCGCCGCGCAGGATCATCGGCTCCAGCATCTGCTCAGCACAAAATTCGCGTAAATCCATATCACTGGCAGACATATCTATCAGCAGCACATCACGGTCACGCAGTTCCATACCGCCGGTCGCGCCGACCATCACCCGCCGGAAACGCCGCCAGCGCTCAATCCCCACCACGTTGGCACCGTAGCGGGTACGCAGATGCAGTTCATCCAGCGTTTTACCGATCAGCGGTGAGCCGTTACGCACAGCAAGACGCCGCGCACGGCCACTCAGTTTGTAGTCACGGATAAGATCACGAAAGGTACGCCGTACATTGTCCCCTGCTTTCTCCGGCTGTTTGCTGCCCAGCCAGTGGCGGGCAATCAGCATATAGCCGACACCGGCCAGCAGGATCAGTAATCCGACAGGGGTAATCGAGAAGAAGTTAAAGCCTTTGATGCCTTCCATTTCCAGGACACTGTTCACCACCATGTTCGGCGGTGTTGCCACCAGAGTCATCATGCCGCTGATAAGCCCGGCGAAGCCGAGCGGCATCATCAGCCGCGAGGGGGAGATTTTCATACGTGCGGAGACACTGAGCACGACAGGGATAAAAATGGCCACCACGCCGGTCGAACTCATAAACGCGCCGAGCCCGGCAACACTGACCATCAGGAAGACCAGCAGACGGGTTTCCCCGGAACCGGCCACCCGCACCAGCCAGTCACCCATCTGATAGGCAACCCCGGTACGCACCAGCCCTTCCCCGATCACAAACAGGGCGGCGATCAGCAGAATATTGGGATCACTGAAACCGGCGACGGCCTCATTAACCGTCAGCGTGCCGCTCAGTACGAAAGCGGTGATCACCAGCAACGCCACAACATCCATCCGGACTTTGTTGGTGGTAAATAAAACAATGGCGATAAACAGCAGGGTCAGCACCCACACGAGTTCCGTATTCACCAACGTCCTCTTTCGTCAATGCCCGGACAGCGAACATCCTGTCTCATCGTTTTTGTTAACGCACAGCCCGTTTTCCCTCATCGTCTGATCGGTGCTGTGCAGCGGTGTTCCGGCTGTCAGCCGGGACGGCGGGTCAGTGTTACCGTACCGTCCGCCGCTTTCTCAACCTCAATTTCTGTCAGTGAATCCACCCGCATAGCCAGTTCATCCGTGCGCGGTGTTCCGGCAGGAACATGCACGGCAATTACCTGACAACCGGCATCCAGCCCGGAGAGCAGACCGGCGGTGGCATCCTCAAACACAAAACAGTCGCGCGGCGCCAGCCCCAGCTTTTCCGCGCCCAGCAGATAGGGCTGCGGATCCGGTTTGCCGCGGGTGATATTATCCGCCGTCACCCAGGCATCCGGCTCCGGCAGATTTGCCGCACTGTGCCGCGGACGGGCTATCGCCACGGAACCGGAGGTGACTATCGCCCACGGAATACCAAGGGAGGTCAGACGCGCCAGCAGTGCCTGCGCACCGGGCAAATCCGTGACCTGATCACTCTCCCTGATCTCCTGCTCTGTCACCCACGCCAGCTGTGCGGCGATTTCGTTCTCATCCGCATCCGGCAGAAAATGGCGGATGGACTCAACCGCCGGTTTGCCGTGAATAAAATGTTTTACTTCATCCTCATCCGCACCGATACGGCGGGCAAACGCCAGCCAGGCACGCTCCACCACATGCAGGGAATCGGCCAGTGTGCCGTCCAGATCAAACAAAAAGCCTTTTGCAGTCAGTGCCATGCGTGCCTCGCCGTTACGGATACCGGAATATTATGCGTTAAGGATCTGATTAATTTCCACTTCACTCAGGTGATACTGACGCGGGCAGTTATGCCATGCACCGAGCATACGGACATATTTATCCCACATCGGCGTCTGGGAGTTAAAGCCGTGGCTGCCGCTGTCAAAGTGGGTATAACGCCCTTCCGTATTTACCAGAAAACGCACATAACTTAAATAACGTGCTTCGGTCGCCGCATCAAAACCTAAGAAGTGGATACGGCGCGGGTCGATATCTTTTGCTTCTTTCAGGTTATCGAAGGAGATACGCAGTGCGTGGTACATTTCCATCATATCAATCACACGGCGGCAGATTTCTTCCGGCAGCTCGCCGAAATCGCGATCCAGCTCGCGCATCTGCAGCCCGAAGCCGCGCTCAATAATAGTCTGCTGGCGGCGGTAGCGCTCGGCATTATCCGGATCCAGCATAGCCATCATTTTATACTGGTTAGAGAGGATAAGGCGTTGTGCGTTGGTCATTTCCATGGTGTATCTCCTGAAAAAGTAATCCGGGGTATGGTCAGAATCATCGCATTACTCAAATCTATAAGATAGTGAAATACACACCTTTTTTGATCTCAGAGGGGAATTTCGCCCGGGTAATTATACGGAGAGGAAAAACAGGGAGTTACAAAAGCTGAATCGATTAATAAAGGAAGGGATTCTTCCGCCCGCAGCACCGGGCGGAAAACAGCCGTACTTACAGGTCATCCAGAAAAGAGTTATCCAGCTGCTTAAAAGCGCGTTTCAGTAACTCGGCCAGTGCCATATAATCCGGTGTGCCCTCAACCGGTGCAATCGCAATCCCGGCTTCGGCAAATTTTGCACGGATTTCATAAAACCAGCTGAGCAGCCCGGCCGGTAAAGGCGTGGCGGCGCGCCGTCCCAGCCACCACAGCCCCTGCAGCGGCAGCGAACAGGCAAACAGTGCGGTGGCGACTGCGGGACCTAATGCCCCGCCGAGGGCTATCTGCCATGTCAGGGTAAACACCGACAGCGGCGGCATAAAACGGATACCGAACTGTGTGGATTTTATGACACGATTCTCCGGGAAAACCGGGGCGAGCTGTTTCACGGCCGGCCAGGTGGCGGCGTAACGTTTGCCGAGACGCAGTGCGCGGAACAGACCCGGTTTTGCCGGTGTGTTATCAGGCATTATGACCTCAATCAATAAAAAACATAATAATTAAAATATGGCTACATTCAGTCAAAATATTTTTGTAGGATTAAGTATATTTTGAAATTGCTGTCATCTGCGGGTATGCTACGCCCGTTTAATCACGGTGAAATAATCCTGAGTTAATTATTTTGTCTGATGCCGCCTTTTTCAAGGGCAAAATGTGTGTTTTTACGCCATCAGGCCTCAGACAACAGATTGCAGCGATGATTTATCGTTCAATATAAAAATTGCATGATGTTAATCATGAACGGCGCTGAAATATTGCGCTACGCTTAGTTAGATTACGTTTTAACCACTGTCTTAATACATAAGACTTATCCACAACAAGATTATAGGTAATTCCATGTCAAGTAAGCTGGTACTGGTACTTAACTGCGGTAGTTCTTCACTGAAATTTGCGATCATTGACCCTACAACTGGTGATGAATATCTGACGGGTCTGGCAGAATGCTTTAACCTGCCGGAAGCACGTATCAAGTGGAAAATGGATGGTGCTAAACACGAAGCACAATTAGGCGCGGGCGCTGCTCACAGCGAAGCACTGCGTTTCATCGTGAAAGATATCATGGGCGACAAACCTGAGCTGTCCGCACAGATCGGCTGCATCGGCCACCGTCTGGTTCACGGCGGTGAGAAATTTGCTCACTCTGTTATCGTCACTGACGAAGTTATCAAAGCAATGGAAGAGTGCTCTGCCTTTGCTCCTCTGCACAACCCGGCTAACCTGTTAGGCGTGGAAGAAGCACTGAAAGCCTTCCCTCACCTGGCTGATAAAAACGTTGGTGTTTTCGATACCGCTTTCCATCAGACCATGCCTGAAGAAGCTTACCTGTATGCCCTGCCGTACAGCCTGTACAAAGACCACGGTATCCGCCGCTATGGTTTCCACGGTACAAGCCACTACTTCGTCAGCCGTGAAGCAGCTAAAATGCTGAACAAACCGGTTGAAGAACTGAACGTAATCACCTGCCACTTAGGCAACGGTGGTTCTGTTGCAGCTATCGTTAACGGCGAGTGCGTGGACACCTCTATGGGTCTGACTCCGCTGGAAGGTCTGGTCATGGGTACCCGTTCCGGTGATATCGACCCGGCTATCATTTTCCACCTGCATGATTCAATGGGCATGAGCGTTGAAGAAATCAACAAAATGCTGACCAAAGAATCCGGCCTGCAGGGTCTGACTGAAGTCACCAGCGACTGCCGTTATGTTGAAGAAAACTACGGTAAACAAGCTGATGCGACCCGTGCAATGAACGTATTCTGCCACCGTCTGGCGAAATACGTCGGTGGTTATGCAACCCTGATGGAAGGCCGTCTGGATGCGATCATCTTCACCGGCGGTATCGGTGAAAACGCAGCGATGGTTCGTGAACACACTCTGGAGAAACTGGCTCTGCTGGGCTTCAAACTGGATCACGAACGTAACCTGGCTGCCCGTTTCGGTAACGCAGGCAAAATCACCACTGACGACAGCAGCATTGCCCTGGTGATCCCGACTAACGAAGAATTAGTCATCGCACAGGATGCAGCCCGTCTGACTGCATAATCTTTGCTCTCCGCCGGCCCCCGCCGGCGGATTTATTTTGAACACCGAATTGTGAAAAAATAAGAGGTTCATGTGTCCCGTACTATTATCCTCATTCCTACCGGCACCAGTGTCGGCTTAAGCAGCGTCAGCCTCGGGGTTGTCCGCTCAATGGAACAAAAAGGCGTCAGCCTGAGTTTCTTCAAACCGGTTGCACAGCCGCGCCGTGCAGGTATTGAAGATCAGACCACCCAGATCTTACGCGCTCACTCTTCCCTGAAGATGGCCGAGCCGCTGGATATGGATTATGTCGAAACCATGCTGACCACCAATCAGAAAGATATTCTGATGGAAGAAATCGTTGCCCGTTACCACGAGCATACTCAGGGTGCGGAAGTGATCCTGATCGAAGGCCTGGTACCGACCCGCAACTACCCGCATGCTCAGTCCCTGAACTACGATATCGCCCAGACTCTGGGTGCGGAAATCGTGTTCGTGACAGCACCGGGTAATGACACCGCAGCGGAAATCAAAGAGCGTCTGGAACTGATCCGCAATGAATTCGGTGGCCACAAGAACACCAACATCGCCGGCGTGATCGTTAACAAAGTTAACGCACCGGTTGATGAGCAGGGCCGTACCCGTCCTGATCTGTCTGAAATTTTTGATGATTCATCCAAAGCGACTATCGCTCACCTGAGCGCGGATGATCTGAAATCCCTGCCTCTGCCGGTTGTCGGCAGTGTACCGTGGAACTTCGAACTGATTGCCACCCGTGCAATCGACATGGCGAACCACCTGGGCGCGAAAATCATCAACGAAGGCGACATCAAAACCCGCCGTGTGAAATCTGTGACTTTCTGTGCACGCAGCATTCCTCATATGCTGGAGCACTTCCGTCCGGGTTCTCTGCTGGTGACCTCTGCTGACCGTCCTGACGTGCTGGTTTCTGCCTGCCTGGCAGCGATGAACGGCGTGGAAATCGGTGCGATCCTGCTGACCGGCGGTTATGAAATCGACGACAGCATTGCCAAGCTGTGCGAACGTGCGTTCGAAACCGGCCTGCCAATCTTCACTGTGAACACCAACACCTGGCAGACCTCGCTGAACCTGCAAAGCTTCAGCCTGGAGGTCCCTGCTGATGACCGTGAGCGCATCGAACTGGTTCAGAACTACGTGGCAAGCCACATCGATACCAAATGGATCGATTCCCTGGTTGCGGATTCCGAGCGTCCGAACCGTCTGTCACCACCGGCATTCCGTTACCTGTTAACCGAACTGGCACGCAAAGCGAAAAAACGCGTTGTTCTGCCTGAAGGTGATGAGCCGCGTACTATCAAAGCCGCCGCTATCTGTGCTGAGCGTGGTCTGGCGACCTGCGTACTGTTAGGCGATCCGGAAGAAATCCGCCGCGTGGCAGCTGCACAGGGCGTGACTCTGGGCACCGGTATCGAGCTGGTTAACCCGGCTGACATCCGCGAGCTGTATGTTCCGCGTCTGGTTGAACTGCGTAAAAACAAAGGCATGACCGAAGTCGTTGCCCGCGAGCAGTTACAGGACAACGTTGTACTGGGTACAATGATGCTGGAGCAGGATAAAGTTGACGGCCTGGTTTCCGGTGCGGTTCACACCACTGCGAACACCATTCGTCCGCCGTTACAGTTAATCAAAACTGCACCGGGCAGCTCACTGGTATCTTCCGTGTTCTTCATGCTGATGCCTGAAGAAGTGCTGGTCTACGGTGACTGTGCAATCAACCCGGATCCGAACCCTGAACAGCTGGCAGAAATCGCAATTCAGTCTGCTGACTCAGTGAAAGCATTCGGTATCGACCCGCGCGTTGCGATGATCTCTTACTCTACCGGGACCTCCGGCCAGGGTGACGATGTTGAGAAAGTCCGCGAAGCGACCCGTATCGCCAAAGAAAAACGTCCTGACCTGTGCATCGACGGTCCGTTACAGTACGACGCCGCCGTGATGGCTGACGTTGCGAAAACCAAAGCACCGGACTCTCCGGTTGCGGGTAAAGCAAACGTCTTCATCTTCCCTGACCTGAACACCGGTAACACCACTTACAAAGCGGTTCAGCGTTCAGCAGACCTGGTCTCTATCGGACCAATGCTGCAGGGTATGCGCAAGCCGGTTAACGACCTGTCCCGTGGTGCGTTAGTTGACGATATCGCATACACCATCGCACTGACTGCTATTCAGGCAGCGCAGGACGAAGCGAAGAAAAAATAAGTTCTGCTGACTGAAAAGTTACAGACCATAATCCCGGCCGGGTTTCCCCGCCGGGATTTTTTTATGCATCCTGTCAAAAAAACCGCCTTGCGGCGGTTCCCTGTATTTCAGCAGAAAAATTACTGCCGCAATTCATGCTTCACATGTGCCGTCTGCAACTGACCATGTACCAGTTCTGATAAATCCTGCAGAGATAATGATTTTCCGTGCCAGATCCGGACACCGGCCATCATAATCATCAGCTTCTGCTTTTTGGCATCGTATTTAAAGAAACGGCTTTTTGCTGCCATACCCGGTGCCGGTGCACCATCAGCCACATGAAGTGTGAGTGTCGCCACACCGGAAGTTTCCGCGATGTCATAATCAACGATGTAGTGCAGCGGATACGGCTGTGTCAGCTTTTCACTGACCAGTTGCCCGTGGCGGAACGCAAACAGTGGTGCTTTGCCTCTGTCGCGGTACATAAAGGCCACACCCCAGAACAGCAGTAACAGCCAGAAGCCGTGAACCGCACCGGAAGCTACCAGATCTTCCGCGCCGAGTTTCACCGTGGCAATACCCATCCCGGCCGCAACCACCAGACCAAAGATAAACATCATCCGGAACATTTTCCGCCGCTCGGTGATGATCACCTCATCTGCCGCGTCAGATTCATGCAGCATCGTTTCCAGTGCTTCTGTCCGCTGTGTGGTGTACTCCGCGACCATGCCGGAGAGTGACGCCGTCAGCATCATGGAAATCGCTTTGGCATCCGTGAACAGGTCCGCGATATTGGCGTAATCATCCGACTGCACTTCACGGGAAGCGTCGGCCAGCAGCTCATCACTGAGATCCTGAGACAGTGCTTCGATACGGGTACGGGTCTGCGGATGTGTGTCGCTCGGGTGACTGGTTGCCTCATTCAGGAACTGTCCGGCTTCCGGCACACCGCGCTCACGCAGACGCGCCATCACCACAGGTAGTAAATCATCTGTTTTCAGGGTACCTTCATACAACTCACCCAGAGTTTCCGAAATCACCTCACTGACCGCAGAGATACGCAGCAGTGATGACGCCACCGCCGCCGGTGAGCTGACCGATGCCCCCGCTTTATCCGCTTCCAGCTCACGGATACGGCTCCAGTGACTGACGGCGAAATCAAACTGCTCGAGGAAAAAGATCCCGAGATACACCGACGGGCTCATAATCACTTTACTGTAGTAATCCTGCACCTCGTTGGCCACCAGCGAAATACTGTGGCTCATTCCGGCATAGATCGGCGCAAAGTTCAGACTGTAGGTGGTATCTTCGCCGGTGAAGTGCCCCAGTTCGTGCCCGATAACCGCACTGGCTTCCTCACGGTTGAGCAGTGCGGAATAGAGCAGCGGGAAGTACAGCGTTTTCCCTTCAATCAGCTGATTTTCATTCAGGCTGATACTGTGGGATGTCACATAAAAACACTCTGTCATACCAACAACAATATGATCCGGCGACGGCGTGCCGACTTTCGCGGCAATCTCATCCACCCACTGCCACAGCCCCGGTGCTTCCTCCCGGCTGACGGCATGCCCTGTCACATCCGACGGTTCGCTGCGGAACATGGCAAAACTCTTGCGCAGCTTAAACAGCCCTTTGATGATGTACCAGATAATCAGCAGGATACTGATCAGAATAAAGATCATGATTTTCGCACCGCCGCCGCTCAGCACGAAATTACCGGCGAACCACAGCGCTTCATACGCCATCACACAAATGATGCTCAGGCCGACCAGCGTCATCTGCCCGGTCAGGATAAACGGCAGCATTTTGCGGCAGCGGGCAAAGACGTTCAGCAGCGTATCGCGGGAGCGCCGGGCTGCCCGGCCGCTGCTGATGCAGAGATAAATCGCCCCTGCGCCAAACAGCAGTGATAAAATCCCGGTGGCGACAGTTCCCAGACTGACACCCGCCCTGGCCAGAATCATGGCAATTTCGCTGCTGTATTTATTCAGATCACGGTTAATCATCCCCAGTTGCTGACCGGCAGACACAGTTTCCCCGTCATCGTAGGTAATCTGTGTATTCGGATCTTCCGCAATCAGACGCTGAAGCTCCGTTTTTTCTGACATAATATACTGGTAAGCCTGATATTCATCACTGATGCGCCAATACTGAAATGCACCCCATGCGGTGAGCAGCAGTGGTAATAACAACAGCCATCCTGCTAATTTATTTCTCATCATTATTCTCGTTCAGGTTGTATTTTATTATCTTCCGTTTATTTCCGGATAATTCTTATTAACCGGGCTTTGTTATTTAATATTTCTTTAATAAAGCATAAGGTTTATTACATAAAATCATTGTAATTCATGGCGTTAACGGAAGTTTTTATGGTTTGATATTATTATCTGTATTCAGAACGGCATTCTACAGGAAAATGATTAAAGCCAGAAACCGGAATAATACAAATTATACTGAACTGTCTCTGATAATATTCTATTTTGCCGATATATTTACTGCCTGCGTTTTATTTCACCCTATTTTAAATATAAAAAAGCCTGCATATTGCAGGCTTCTCCGGTTTTTATTCTTTTTTATTCGCCGTCGCTGCTCATTTCAGCTTCAGGCGTTGCAACCGGCTTCTGCCGCTCTGCCGTGGTATAATTCTGATTATTCCGGGTCAGCCAGAGTGAGAGTGCTTTCAGTGAATCGGCCGTAAATTCGTCACAGCGGGCAGTGATTTCTGCCGGGGTCAGCCAGGTGACTTCAGATACTTCACTTTCCTGAAGCGCGAACGGCCCGTGAGTCACACAGCTGAATAACCCGCCCCAGACACGGCAGACCGGCTCTTCATAATAAAACAGACCGTGTTCGGCAAACGGCACACCGGCGATCCCGAGTTCTTCCTCTGCTTCGCGCCGGGCAGAATCGAGCATCAGCTCGCCCTGCTGCACCACGCCGCCGGCAGTGGCATCCAGCAGACCCGGGCAGTAGTCTTTGTGCTCAGTCCGGCGCTGGACAAGAATTTTTCCCATGCCGTCATGCACAACGATGTAGGTTGCCCGGTGACGCAGGTTTTCCGCCCGCATCTGCTCGCGGGTCGCCTGGCCGATGACATCATTATTCTCATCGACCACGTCCACCCACTCGATAGCGCTATCTTGTTCCATCCTCTAACCTTTTCTTTTTTATCAGCATTACGGATGCTGTTTCTGTTTTTTCAGTGACACACGCTGTTAATCCGCGGGCCGCTGCTTTATACCGCTTTTATATACCAAACTAATAATGATAGTGTGCCATTATGGTCATTGAATCAGTATATCAAGAATTGATAGCGGTTCTATGATTGTTTTTCTTTCTTGCCGATCACATCCCCCGGCGGCAAAAACTGCTATAGTCAGAGAAACCTACCGGCAGAAGGAGCATCTATGCGTATTCTGATCACAGGCGGCACCGGACTTGTCGGCACTCCGCTGGTGCAGGCACTGATTGCCCGGAAATATCAGGTGGTGGTTCTGAGCCGCTCACCGCAGAAAGTCTATTCCCGTTTTTGCTCAGCCGCAGAAAACCTTAATTCACTCAATGATATAACACATCTGAATGACATCGATGCGGTGATTAACCTCGCCGGTGAGCCTATCGCGGATAAACGCTGGAGTGAAGAGCAGAAAAAGCTGTTGTGTGAGAGCCGCTGGCAGATAACCGAACGACTCAGTGAGCTTATTAATGCCAGTGAAACGCCGCCGGCGGTGTTTCTCTCCGGCTCTGCCGTGGGCTGGTACGGTGATCAGGGACAATCCGTCGTGACGGAGGATGACGAGCCGAATCAGGAATTCACCCACACTCTGTGCGACCGCTGGGAATCCCTGGCGATGAAAGCACAGAGTGAGAAAACCCGCATCTGTCTGCTGCGCACCGGGATTGTGCTCTCCCCGGAAGGCGGCGCGCTGGCAAAACTGCTGCCGGTGTACCGCGCCGGTCTTGGCGGTCCTATTGGTAATGGCCGTCAGTATATGCCGTGGATCCATATCAGTGACATGGTCAGCGCCATTCTGTTTCTGCTCGACGATCCCGCACAGAACGGCCCGTTCAATATGACCGCGCCTTATCCGTCCCATAATGAGCAGTTTGCAGCGGTACTGGCGCAGATCCTGCACCGCCCGCATCTGCTGCGTGTTCCGGCATTTGTGGTGAAGGCGCTGATGGGAGAAGCGGCGGTACTGGTACTCGGCGGTCAGAATGCCCTGCCGAAACGGCTGGAGGAAGCCGGGTTCGGCTGTCAGTTTATTAATCTGGAAGAAGCACTGCGGGATTTACTGGACAGTCCGGCGGACTATTAATGCAGAGCCCGGCCGGAAACAAACGGCCGGGTGATTCAGATTACGGCTGTGCAGAGCGGGGATTTTTCGCCCCGCTCCAGCGGGTAAATAAATCTTCCGGTAATGCAATATCAAACTGATCGAGCACACGGTTGACCGTCTGGTCAATAATATCCTGCACCGTTTCCGGCTGATGATAAAACGCAGGCATCGGCGGCATAATCACCGCACCGATTTCCGCCGCCTGTGTCATCAGCCGCAGATGTCCCAGATGCAGCGGCGTTTCACGAACGCCCAACACCAGTTTGCGCCCTTCCTTGAGCACCACATCCGCCGCGCGGGTCACCAGGGTGTCCGTGTAACTGTGAACAATCCCTGACAGGGTTTTCACCGAACAGGGCAGGATAACCATCCCCAGTGTCCTGACAGAGCCGGAAGATATACAGGCGGCTATATCACGCTCATCATGTACCACATCCGCCAGTGCCTGCACATCCCGCAGACTGTACGCCGTTTCCAGTGCCAGTGTCTGACGGGCCGCCTGACTGACAATCAGATGGGTTTCCACTTCCGGCACCGTTTGCAGGACCTCCAGCAGCCGCACACCATAGACAGCACCACTTGCGCCGGTCAGCCCCACAATCAGTTTTTTCATAACATCACCTGACAAAAAAGAGATTAACCCTCATTATATATCTCAAGGTTCTCAATTTCGTTATGATCCCGCAACTTTAATTCATCATCCTTACGTAAGTTTTCCACATAGTCGAGATAATCCTGGTCGATATCCTTGGTGACATAGATACCATCAAACACCGATGCCTCAAGACCCCGGATATCCGGATTCTCTTCACGCACCGCATCGATAAGGTCACTCAGATCCTGGAAAATCAGGGCATCCGCACCAATCAGGCGGCAGATTTCATCCGCTTCACGGCCATGCGCAATTAACTCGTTGGCATTAGGCATATCGATGCCGTAGACATTAGGGAAACGCACTTCCGGTGCCGCAGAAGCAAAATAGACTTTCTTCGCCCCGGCTTCCCGTGCAAGTTCCACAATCTGCTCTGACGTGGTGCCGCGCACAATGGAATCATCCACCAGCAGCACATTTTTCCCTTTGAATTCCGTGCGGTTGGCATTGAGTTTGCGGCGGACAGATTTTTTCCGCTCTTGCTGGCCCGGCATGATAAAGGTGCGTCCCACATAGCGGTTTTTCACAAACCCCTGGCGGTACGGCTTGTTCAGCATATGAGCGATTTCCAGCGCACTGTCCATTGAGGTTTCCGGAATCGGGATCACCACATCGATATCCAGGTCTTCCCACTCGCGGGCAATTTTCGCACCGAGTTTCTGCCCCATGCGCAGACGGGCGTTATAGACAGAGACTTTATCGATAACGGAATCCGGACGGGCGAAATAAACAAACTCGAACAGACACGGTGTCAGTGACGGATTCGCCGCACACTGGCGGGTGTAGAGCTGCCCGGTTTCCGTGATATACACCGCTTCACCCGGCGCCACATCACGCAGATATTCAAAACCGAGGGTATCCAGCGCAACACTTTCAGACGCGACCATATACTCTTCGCGGCCATCAACCAGAGTGCGCTTGCCGAGCACCAGCGGACGGATGCCGTTCGGGTCACGGAACGCCAGCAGGCCGTGGCCGATAATCAGTGCCACACAGGCATACGCGCCGCGGATTTTGGTGTGCATCGCGCTGACTGCAGCAAAAATATTGTCCGGCTCCAGCGGGTGAGCATCAAAGCGATCCAGCTCATACGCCAGCACGTTGAGAAGGATTTCAGAATCGGAGGTGGTATTGACATGACGGCGGGCTGTTTCAAACAGCTGATGTTTCAGCGTGTGCGCATTGGTCAGATTGCCGTTATGCGCCAGAGTGATACCGAACGGTGAATTGACATAAAACGGCTGTGCTTCCGATGCACTGGAGCTGCCTGCGGTCGGGTAGCGGACATGGCCAATCCCGAGTGTGCCCTGCAAACGCAGCATATGGCGGGTTTCGAAAACATCTTTCACCAGTCCGTTGGCTTTACGGAGCCGGAAACCATTGTTACTGTCAATGGTTGCGATACCGGCTGCATCCTGGCCCCGGTGCTGTAACACCGTGAGCGCGTCATAAATTGATTGATTGACTTGCGTAAAACCAACGATACCAACAATACCACACATGTAGTTTTTTCCTCATCAGCCGGGCGGAGAAGGAAAATTCTCCGGCAGGAAACTTGACGCATTCTGGAGGTAGTCAAAGAACCACCTGATAACATGACTGAATTGGGGGATGAGTTGTGACTGCTGCCAGTCGCTGCTCTGACTCATCTGCGTGAAGCTGTCGAGGAAGAACAAAATTGCCGCCACGATCAGCACCCCGCGCAGAGCACCAAAACAAACCCCGAGAACACGATCTGTGCCTGATAAGCCTGTCCGCTGAACCAGTGAACCGATAACATGGTTAATCACCGAGCCGACAATCAGTGTCGCAACAAATAAAATCGCAATGGCGATTCCGTTGCGGACCAGCGGGTCATCAAAGCGCGTAAAATAGTCCGCCAGCAGCGGGAAAAACTCGCTGGCCACATAAAACGCACAGACCCAGGTCACTAACGATAAGGCTTCGCGAACGAAACCACGAACCAGGCTGACTAATGCCGAGAAAGCAATAATTGCAATAATTGCGTAATCAATCCAAACCATATCACTATCCAAATTGATGCCCCGGCATCAGTGACGGGCGCATTCTAACAGAAAACGAAAACGTTTGCGTAACGGATTTTTGCTCCATCCGAAAATAAATTGCGGCGAAATAAAAAATTATAATCGCCGCAAAGAGTTAACTGATTTTATTAACGGATATTGCTAATTCCTTAAATTCGCTACGGTTTATAAGACTGCACCCGGCCATCCAGCCCGGTAAGCTGTCTCAGTTCCCCCAGCGAGGACTTCAGCTCGGCCTGCGAGGCTGACGGCCCGACCATAATCAGCGTCAGCTTGCCGCGCGGCACGGTATACACCTGATAACCGGATAACCGCAGTGTGGCGACAATCTCCTCCACCTTACGGGCATTAGATAATGCACCCAGCTGCACAACATAAGCCTGTCCCTGCGGCACTTTTTCCGGCTTAGGTTCCGGTTTCGGCTCAGGTTTTGGTTCCGACTCAGGCACCGGTTTTGGTTCAGGCTTCGGTTCAGGCTTAGGTTCCGGTTTCGGCTGCGGTTGTTTATCCGGAATCACCACCGGCGGCAGCGGATCCGCCCCCGGCGGCACATTGGAGGTGGTACTGCCGCCCGCAGATGCTTCCGCAGGGGCTTCTTCCGTCCCGGTTTGTGCCGCTTCGGTAATCATGGCGCTGGATGCCCCTTCTGACGGCATCGTCGGCATAGTCTGATTGATCGGATTCACCGCATCAATCTCATCCTGCTCCCCTTCTTTCGGGATAAGCGGGATGGCTGCGAACTGGTCTTCGTTATATTTCTTATCGCCGTCCAGCAGCACCGGCAGGACAATCACACCCACCGCCACCAGGATAATGGTTCCGACTAAGCGATTCTGAAATTTACTGGCCACCCGCACCTTCCTTCGCTAAAACATCCATAACGTGAGCCACTGTGTGGAATGACCCGCACACCACCACGATATCCTCCGGTGAGGCATCACGGCGCGCCTGTTCCCAGGCACTTTCCACATCCGCAAACTGCTGCGGGTTGGTCAGATGCTCCGCCAGCTGTTCGGCCGGGGCTCCGCGCAGTTCGGTCAGCGGCGCGACATACCAGTCTGTCACCTGCTCACCCAGCACAGCCAGGGTACCTTTGATATCTTTGTCGCCCAGCATACCGATCACAGCACGGACACGGCTCTGCGCAGTACGCGGTAACTGTGCCAGTTTTGAGACCAGATAACCGGCGGCATGCGGGTTATGCGCCACATCCAGCACGGTCAGCGGTTGTTGTGAGACAATCTGAAAACGGCCCGGCAGTTGTGCCTGACGCAGCCCGGTATCAATCGCCTCACGGGTGATGGCGCGGCCGGTTTTGTCTTTCACCTGACGCAGATTGTGGATCACTGCAAGGGCAGTCGCGGCATTTGCCAGCGGCACATTCGGCAGCGGCAGATTGTCGAGGGTTTCATCCTCACACTGCCACGTCCAGTGGTCGCCCTGCTCTTTGTAAGACCAGTCATCGGCACGGCAGAACAGCGAGGTTTCCAGCTTGTTTGCCACGTCAGCGATGGTATAAGGCGCATCCGGCTCACCGATCACCGCCACACAGTGCGGGCGGAAAATTCCGGCTTTCTCACGGGCGATATGCTCGCGGTCAGCGCCGAGCCAGTCGGTGTGATCCAGCGCGATACTGGTGATAGCCGTGATATGAGAATCGACGATATTGGTGGCATCCAGACGCCCGCCGAGGCCGACTTCCAGAATCACCACATCAAGGTTGGCTTCGCGGAACAGCTGCAGTGCTGCCAGAGTGCCCGCTTCAAAATAGGTCAGTGTGATATCGCCGCGCTGCGCGTCAATATCAGCAAAGACACGGCAGAAATCCGCTTCCGGCGGGTTTTGCCCCTGGATCCGCACCCGTTCGGTGTAATTCACCAGATGCGGGGAACTGTACACGCCGACCCGCAACCCTGCGGCCAGCAGGATGGATTCGAGTGTATGGCAGGTGGTGCCTTTGCCGTTGGTTCCGGAAACGGTAATGACTTTCGGGGCGGGATAGCGCAGATTCATGATATCCGCCACCGCACCGACACGTTCCAGTCCCATATCAATAACCTGCGTATGCAGATCACCCAGATAAGAAAGCCACGTCATCATCGATGACGCGGCTGTCGGTCTTTCTCGCTTATCAGACATCGTGTTTTTTGACATCAGTCTCTGTTTCAGAAGATAAGTCGGAATCAGGTTCATCCGCGGTCAGGATTTCAATGATTTCACCTTCCTGCGGGAACTGATAGTTCGTCAGTTTTGACAGAATTTCCGCGACGGTATCACGCATTTCCGGGCGGCGGACAATCATATCGATCGCCCCTTTTTCAATCAGGAATTCACTGCGCTGGAATCCCGGCGGTAATTTCTCACGGACAGTCTGCTCGATAACACGCGGACCGGCAAAGCCGATCAGGGCTTTCGGCTCGGCGATATTGATATCACCCAGCATAGCCAGACTTGCGGAGACACCACCCATGGTCGGGTCAGTCAGCACAGAGATATACGGCAGACCGCGCTCCTGCATTTTAGCCAGAGCCGCACTGGTTTTGGCCATCTGCATCAGCGACATCAGCGCTTCCTGCATACGTGCGCCGCCGCTTGCGGAGAAGCAGACCAGCGGGCAGTTATCTTCCAGCGCCTGTTCAACCGCGCGGACAAACCGTGCACCGACCACAGAGGACATCGAACCGCCGATAAAGGCAAACTCAAACGCCGCCGCGACAACCGGCATGGTTTTCAGGGTGCCTTTCATCGCAATCAGGGCTTCTTTTTCCCCGGTTGTTTTCTGGGCGGACACCAGTCTGTCTTTGTATTTTTTGGAATCACGGAATTTCAGGACGTCTTTCGGCTCCAGATCAGTTCCCAGTTCCGTGGTGCTGCCTTCATCCAGAAACGTCAGCAGGCGCGCACGTGCAGGGATCCGCATGTGATGATCACATTTCGGACACACCTCAAGATTACGTTCCACCTCCTGGCGGTACAGTACCTGACCACAACTGTCGCACTTCGTCCAGACACCTTCAGGAATGCTCGCCTTGCGTGTCTGGTTCATTGGGGTCTTATTCAGAATTTTTTCAATCCAGCTCATTAATGACCTTTCCGTCTGAAATCTGGCTCAGCCAGTGTAATTATTATCTGCCATTAAACCACATTGCTTATGCACTGTGGATAAAAAACTGCTCAAACCACTCAGGCGTCATCACGTTTCTGTGCTTTTTTCGCCGCACGGCGGTGACGCCATACCTCGATAATACCGGGCAATATGGAGATGAAAATAATCGCCACGATAAGTAATTTCAAGTTTTCCTGCACAATCTTCGTTTCCCCGAAGATATACCCTGCATAGGCAAATAATACCACCCATACAATTGCGCCGATAACGTTAAACATCGCAAAGTGGCGGTAAGACATTTTACTCATACCGGCAACAAACGGGGCAAATGTCCTCACAATCGGAACAAATCGCGCCAGAATAATCGCTTTACCGCCATGAGTTTCAAAGAACGCATGGGTCTTGCGCAGATAGCTCTGACGGAAAATTTTCGAGTCCGGATTGCGGAAAAGCCGCTCCCCGAAAAAGTGGCCGATCGTATAGTTAACTGCATCACCGATAATCGCCGCCGTAATCATCAGCAGCACCATGATATGAATATTCAGGTCGTTGGTCGGCAGTGCCGCCAGTGTCCCCGCCACAAACAGCAGCGAATCTCCCGGCAGGAACGGCGTGACCACAAGCCCGGTCTCACAAAACAGGATCAGGAATAAAATCGCATAAACCCAGATTCCGTACTGCGCCACCATCTCCTGCATATGCAAATCAATGTGCAGAATAAAATCGATCAGAAATTTAATGTATTCCATATTTCACCCCGCCGGACGCGGCTTTCTGCTTATCCGGCCAATAAATTAATCTGCCAGGAAAAGCGGCCCCATCGCCGGTGACGGCAGGGCAAATTCTTCCGGGTAATCCACTGAAACCAGATACAAACCTTCCGCCGGTGCTGTCGCCGGTGCCTGTGTCCGGTCTTTCAGTGCCAGCAACTCCGCCATCCGGCTGACCGGTAAATTACCGCAGCCGACCTCCAGCAGAGCGCCGGTGATATTACGCACCATATGATGCACAAAAGCATTGGCTTTGATATCCACAATCACATACTGCCCCTGACGGGTGACGTTGACATGCATCACATTACGCCACGGGCTTCTGGACTGACACTGCGCCGCGCGGAAAGAGGAAAAATCATTCTCCCCCAGCAGACTCTGTGCCGCTTCATGCATCCGCTTTTCATCCAGCGGATAATGAAAGTGGGTCACACCCTTGCTGAGGATAGCCGGACGAAAGCGGTGATTGAAAATCACATAGCGGTAACGCCGCGCTGTGGCACTGAACCGCGCATGAAAACTCTCCGGCACGGTTTTGACCCAGCGCACCGCGATATCCGGCGGCAGATGGGTGTTTACGCCCATCGTCCAGGCGGCATCTTTACGGACAGCTGCCGTATGAAAATGCACCACCTGGCCGGTGGCATGCACCCCGGCATCGGTCCGGCCCGCACAGAAAACCGAGACCGGCTCTGCCGCCACTTTTGACAGGGCTTTTTCCAGACAGCCCTGCACACTCGCGACTTCTGACTGACGCTGCCAGCCGTAATAACGGCTGCCGTCATATTCAATGCCCAGCGCGATCGTGGTTTTACCCTCTTCCGCCGGTAAAATCACCTCTGACATCAGTAAAACTGCTCCTGCGTCAGACGCTCGGCAATTTCGACTGCCATCAGTGCGCCGCCAAACTGTACGTTATCCGCCACTGACCAGAAGTGCAGAATTTCCGGAATACCGTAATCATTACGCAGACAACCGATATTCAGCAGATGATTGCCGGAGGCATCCGTCACCTGAGTCGGGAACTCCTGCTCTTCTGAGAGCTGAATATCCTCTGCCCGTTCCAGTTCATCACGGGCTTCCTCACTGCCGAGCGGACGCAGTGTTTCCAGTTGCACGATCTGCGCGTTGCCGTAGAACACAGGGGACTGCACACAGCTCACGCTGATCGGCAGACCGGCATCCTGCAGGACTTTGCGGGTTTCTTCCGCGATACGACGCTCTTCTGACACACTGCCCTGCTCATCAGTCAGCAGCGGCAACAGGTTAAACGCCAGCTGTTTACTGAAACGACCGGCTTCCGGCGGGATGCCGTTAAGGAGTTTTGCACATTCCCCGGCCAGCTCTTCCACCGCACTTTTCCCGAAACGGGAAACAGAGAACAGGTTGGTCAGATTGATACGGGATAACCCGGCACTCTCCACCAGCGGACGGATAGCGGTCAGTAACTGGCTGACGGTGCTGTCTGCCAGCGCAATCAGGTTACGGTTGCGGTATTCGCTCAGTGCCTGCGGGTTCACCGACGGCACCACCAGCGGCACATCAGGCTCCAGCGCAAACAGACCGCTGCTGTCAATCACAATACAGCCGCTGTCTGTCGCCGCTTCATAATACGCGGCGGTGGCTTCCGCACCGGCCATGAAAAAGGCCAGCTGCACCTGTGACCAGTCAAAATCACGGGCTTCGGTAACCAGATAGCTTTTGCCGTTCATGCGCACCGATTCTCCCGCGCTGCGCTCCCCGGCCAGTAAATATAACTCTCCCACCGGAAATTCACGCTCTTCCAGTAATGACACCACGGCGCTGCCGACAGCACCGGTCGCACCCAATACGGCAATATTCCAGCCTTCTGACATAGTTATCTCCGGAACAAAGACTGCACCGCATCAGCGCGGTACAGTCAGAAAAAGAATGATGAAAAAATGATTTTATGCGCGGTATTCTGCCGTGAAACCCAGGTCAGACAACAGCGCCGCACTCTGTGCATCATCACAAATAACAGTCAGTGATGACCACTCGCGGCGATCAGGATAAAACTTACGCAGTTTATCAAACTCACCCGTCACACCGGCCACCGCACGTAATGCCGCATCATCACGGCGGACATCATAAACCAGATGCATTAAACGTTTGAGAATACTTTGCGTTACTTTACCTGACAGTGTGATACAGCCGAATTCCGGTGCCGGTAACAATTCTGACAGCGCAACCTGCTGTGGTTGTCCGGTGAATTCCGCAAAGGCTTCAAAGACCTGCGTGGTACCACGCGCCTTGCCTTCCAGGGTATAACCGGCAATATGCGGCGTACCGATATCAACCAGTGAAAGCAGTTCAGTTGACAGATCCGGCTCCGGCTCCCACACATCCAGCACCACACTCAGTGGTTTGCCGCCGGCCAGTACCGATAACAGCGCCCGGTTATCCACCACCGCACCACGGCTGGCGTTGATCAGAATGCCGTTGTCTTTCATGGCACTGAGACGGGTTTCATCCATCAGATGCAGTGTGGTGTACGGCCCGGATTTATTCAGCGGGGTATGGAATGTCAGGATATCAGCCTGTGCCACCAGGGTATCGATATCATAAAATGCCCCGGCATCACCGTTATCCGCACGCGGCGGGTCACAGATGAGAATATTAACACCCAGTGCTTCCAGACGCTTCGCCAGACGGCCGCCGACATTCCCGGCCCCGATAATCCCGACGGTTTTATCTGTCAGCTGAAAACTGTCACGCTCCGCCAGCAGCATCAGGGCAGAAAAGACATATTCCACCACAGCAATTGCGTTACAACCCGGCGCTGAGGAGAAACCAATTCCCTGCTCCGCCAGCCAGGCTTTATCCACATGGTCAAAACCGGCGGTTGCGGTACCGGTGAATTTCACCGGCGTATTTTCCAGCAGCTGTGCATTCACTTTCGTGACAGAACGCACCATCAGTGCGTCAGCATCATCCAGCACCCCGTCCGGTAACGGACGTCCCGGCACCGCCACCACGTCCCCGAGACGGGAAAACAGGGTTTCGGCGTAAGGCATATTCTCATCTACAACGATTTTCACGGGCTTCACCTTCATACTGTCGGCGGCCGGCGGAGACCTGTCGGTACGGCGGCACAACCGGAATTGAAACGGATGGCCGCTATTTTGCCACTTCTGCGGGATAAAACCTACGCCCGGAACACCGATTGTTGCTAAAGAGAGCAATTAAGGCTGATGACGGAAGCGCTCCGGCGTGACGCCGGCCAGCTGGGAAAACATGGCAATAAAGGCGGATGATGAGCTGTAACCCACATCCAGCGCGACATTCTGCACACTGCGGCCTTCCTGTAATAACGCCACCGCCCGCAGAAAACGCAGGCGCTGACGCCATTCGCTGAAAGACATTCCCAGTTTCTGCTGACAGCGGCGGGATAATGTCCGTTCCGAGGTAAAGCGCCGTACCGCCCACTCCGCCAGCGACGTATTATCAGAAGGATCGTTCTCCAGCGCGCTGAGTACCGGTGCCAGCAGTTTATCATCCGTGACCGGCAGATAGGTCGGCTGACAGCGCGACAGCAGCAGCTGATCCGTCAGTACCAGCGCCAGCCGTCTGTCCGGGTCAGTTTCCGGTTCACGGACTTTGCGGCCGAACAAATCCTGCATCACGGCACTGAACACCGGCGTCAGCTCTATCACACAGGCCATCTGCGGTAACTGCGGTGCCCACTGCGGCGAAATATCAATAATTTTGAAAGAGGCGCAGGCTTTGTTATAACTGGCATGTTCCGTTCCCGGCGGGATCCAGATACAAAACCCCGCCGGCGCCAGATAGCGCTGTCCCTCAACGGTCATTTCCATCACGCCGCTGGCGACATACAGCAACTGGCCGAAGGGGTGATGATGAAGGGCAAACTCCGTTTCCGAATAAAACTGTTCATGACGGCAGATTAATGTCACCGGGTCTTTCACACCCAGTGATGAAATATCTGACTTACGGGCCATCTTGTCAGATCCTCTCTATAAATTGGCGGGATATCGTTATATAGAATAATTAAGACAGATTACACTACACCACCTGCCTGATAATGAAAATGAGTTTAAGAATGAAAAACCTGCTTTTCCCCCTCGGGGCTGTATTAATCTGGTCTGTGAATGCCGTGGTGAATAAACTGGCCGCCGGTGCCATCGCCCCCGGCGCGATTTCCTTTTACCGCTGGGCACTGGCACTCGCCGTGATGACGCCGTTCCTGATTATGCCGGTCTGGCAGCAGCGTGCGGTGATCAAACAACACGCGTGGAAACTGTTTATCCTCGGTTTTCTCGGCATGGGACTGTACCAGAGCCTGGCGTACTACGCCGCGTATACCGTCAGCGCCACCTTTATGGGGATTATCACCTCGCTGATCCCGCTGCTGACCGTGGTGTTAAGTATTCCGGTACTGCGGATCGCGCCGACCATCGGTATTGTGCTCGGCACAATTCTCTCCCTGAGCGGCCTGACCTGGCTTATCAGTAAGGGACATCCGGCAGATTTACTGCATCAGGGGCTGGGTCAGGGTGAAATGCTGATGTTTATCGCCGGTCTCGCTTATGCTTTCTACGGCGTGCTGACCAAACGCTGGGCGATCCCGCTGTCGAGCATTCACTCGCTGTATATGCAGATTGTTTTTGGCGTGCTGCTGCTGATCCCGGTATTCCTCAGCGCCGGTGATGTGACACTGAACCGCGATAATATCGGACTGGTATTGTATGCAGGGATTGCGGCCTCTATTTTTGCGCCGCTGCTGTGGATCCTGGGCGTCACCCGTTTGGGTGCAAACGCTGCCTCTATCTTTATGAACCTGGCACCGGTACTGACTGCAATTATTGCCGCAGTCTTCCTGAAAGAAGAGCTGCACAGCTACCATATTATCGGCGGCGGCGTGGTACTGATCGGGGTCATTATGGCGCAGCGTCTGCGCACACCACTGACACAGATTATCCGCCGCAAAACGAAAAAAACACAGCCGCAACGGTGTGGTGCGGGGGAATAGATAATCCGCTCCGGAAATCCGGTGAAAACGGTACATAAAAATCTGTCGTTATGTACCGTTTTACATTGCTTATATTAACTGTATTTCACAATAACAAATCTGTCGTAATAACAATTTTTTAATTAAAAAAATCACTGACTATTATTTACCGGATAACAGCAGGACAATTCGGATATCCTTTGCGAAGCATGACATTTCCCTTTTTTACATATTTACAATAAATAGTCCCGTCACCGGAGAAGTAAGGCCCGACAAACAGCCATGATGATTTCTCAGCCGCGTTGGCTGCTATACTGACAGATAAAACGAACATAACAGCCATGAGTGCTTTCGATAAAATCACCTTAAATATCATATAATCACCTGTAGTCTAATTACATACCATGAAATACACCGGAATAAAAATAATGACAGAAAATAATTCTGATATTATTCCGGCGTCATCCTAAAAATATACAGAAATAGCTCAGGCGGAATATACGTAAATTTATTATGTCGTATTGTTTATTAAAATATACTCAGTACAAAAAACCGCCGTGTGGCGGTTATCGTAATAAAAACGGAAGTAAGTTATCCGGAAGGTTCAGCGCAATCCCCGCGTATGGGTTTTCGCTGACCAGTTAAAGGTTTCTTCTCCGCCGCCGGGTTTGATTTTATCCTTTTTTTTCTGTGCCCGGACTTTGGCGGCAGCGGCATCCACTTCTTTGGAAATCTCGGTGATAATCTGATCTTTGACTTTATTCTGCTCCGCATTGGTCAGCGGACGCCCCAGTTTCTTCTGTTCCTGAGCCAGCCGGGTGCGGACACGGATTTTCTGCGGTTCAGTCATCTCTGCGATAGTCAGCTTTTTCATTCATCACCCCTGTGGCAGTAAAAGGATAAACAGTACCGTTATACCCTGACAGAGTTTGCCGCAAAAGAAAATGCCCCGGTGATTAAACCGGGGCATTTGTCTGATCAACAGGGCAAAATCAGTTCTGATATTTGCGCATAACCAGTGTGGCGTTGGTGCCGCCGAAGCCGAAGCTGTTGGACATCACAGTAGTCAGCTTGCGTTCGGTCGGTTCGGTGATAATCGCCATACCTTCCGCTTTCTCATCAAGGTTTTCCACGTTGATGCTCGGCGCGATAAAACCGTGCTCCAGCATCAGCAGGCTGTAGATAGCCTCGTGAACACCTGCCGCACCCAGTGAGTGACCGGTCATGGCTTTGGTTGCTGACAGTGCCGGGGTATGGTCACCGAAGACTTCACGGATAGCTTCCAGCTCTTTGGTATCGCCGACCGGTGTGGATGTACCGTGGGTGTTGATGTAGTCAACCGGCGTATCCAGGCCGTGCATCGCCATCTGCATGCAGCGGACCGCACCTTCACCGGACGGGGCAACCATATCCGCGCCGTCAGATGTCGCGCCGTAGCCGACCACTTCACCGTAGATATGTGCACCGCGTGCCAGCGCGTGCTCCAGCTCTTCCACCACGACCATACCGCCGCCGCCTGCGATCACGAAGCCGTCACGGCCCTGATCATAAGTACGGGATGCTTTGTCCGGTGTTTCGTTGTATTTAGTGGACAGTGCGCCCATTGCGTCAAATTCGCAGCTCATTTCCCAGCACAGTTCTTCACCGCCGCCGGCAAACACCACATCCTGTTTGCCCAGCTGGATCAGTTCCACCGCGTGGCCGATACAGTGTGCAGAGGTGGAGCAGGCAGAACTGATTGAGTAGTTCACGCCTTTGATTTTAAACGGTGTCGCTAAGTTTGCGGACACACCGGATGCCATTGCACGCGGTACCAGGTAAGGACCGACACCACGCAGACCTTTGGCACGCATGCCGTCAGCCGCGATAGCCTGAGTGCGCGGGGAACCGCCGCCTGAACCGGCAACCACACCGGTACGGTAGTGAGATACCTGCTCTTCTGTCAGACCGGAGTCTGCGATGGCCTGCTCCATGGAAAGATACGCATAGACAGAAGCATCACTCATGAAACGGGCAGTTTTACGATCAATAAGACCCGCGGTGTCCAGTTTGACGTTACCCCAAACCTGGCTGCGCATGCCGATCTCTTTAAATTCTTCTGAGAATGTGATCCCGGAACGACCTTCTCTCAAAGAAGCCAGTACTTCCTCCCGGTTATTACCGATACTTGAGATAATCCCCAGACCGGTGATTACTGCACGCTTCATTTAATACCTCTGTCATTTTAAGTAGTACGGGATTTTAGCGCTACTTTAGCTTACACCTGTAAGCTGAACAAGTCCGATCAGACGTTTTTTCGCATCTTTACATACCGATGTTGTGCTATGTCACATCCGGCATGGCAGTACAGCGCAAAGCAGAGTAAAATCAGGGAAAACCGAACAGAATCCTCAGGCCGTAACGTGAAAAAAACCGCAATTGAAACTGCACATTTAACCTGGAATGAACAGGGTACACCTGTTTCGCAACATTTTGATGACGTCTATTTTTCGAACGATGACGGACTGGCGGAAACCCGCTATGTGTTTCTTAACGGAAACGGTTTTCCGGACAGATTTTCACAAATGACCACTCCGGTCTGTACTGTCGCAGAAACCGGGTTTGGTACCGGACTGAATTTTCTCACGTTGTGGCAGAGCTTCCTGGCGTTCCGGAATGCCAATCCTGTGCATCCTCTGAAGCGCCTGCACTTTATCAGTTTTGAAAAATTTCCGCTGACCGTGGCTGATTTACAGGCCGCCCACCGCCACTGGCCGGAGTTCGCGGATTTCTCCTTACAGCTGTGCGCTCAGTGGCCGCAGCCATTACCCGGTTGTCACCGTATTCAGTTGTCCGGCGGTGAAATTACCCTCGATTTATGGCTGGGAGATGTTAATGAGCTGCTCCCTTCCCTCACTCACGCGCTGGACAACAAAATCGACGCCTGGTTTCTCGACGGGTTTGCGCCGTCCAAAAACCCGGATATGTGGCAGCAGTCGCTGTTTGATTTGATGATTCGTTTTTCAAAACCGGGCGGCACCTTTGCCACCTTTACTGCCGCCGGGTTTGTCCGCCGGGGTTTACAGCAGGCCGGGTTTGACGTTGAGCGCCGCAAAGGCTTTGCGCACAAGCGGGAATGCCTGTCCGGGGTGAATCCCCGTGACGCGGCACCGTCCGTGACACCCTGGTTTGATCGCCATCCGGCTGCTGCCCGGCAGAAGATAGCAGTCATTGGCGGCGGGATAGCCGGAGTTTTCTCTGCCCTCGCCCTGCTGCGCCGTGGTGCGGATGTGTCCTTATATTGCGCGGATGCGGCTCTGGCACTCAATGCTTCCGGCAACCGCCAGGGTGCGCTTTATCCGCTGCTGACCGGACGGGATGATCCGCTTGAGCGCTTTTTTACCGCCGCATTTCCGTTTGCCCGGCGTACATATGATGCACTGTCAGCTCAGGGTGTGAAATACGACCATGACTGGTGCGGCGTGATCCAACTGATGTATCACGAAAAAAGCAGTAAAAAAATCAATAACATTTCATCTGTCCCATGGCCGGATGAAATGGTGCAGCGCCTGTCACGGGAACAGCTTTCTGAGCTTGCCGGAACCGATGTCAATTTTGACGGCCTGCACTATCCGCAGGGCGGCTGGCTCTGCCCGCAGGAACTGGTACGCAATACCGCAGCGCTGGCACAGAAAGAAGGGCTTCATCTGCGTTTAAACTGTGAGGTGAAAGCGCTGATCCCGGCAGAACAGGGCTGGCAGCTCCGCTTTGCAGATAACAGCACAGCAGAGGCGGATGTGGTGGTGCTGGCCAACGGTCACTGTATCACGCAGTTCCCGCAGACCGCCCCGCTGCCGGTCACGCCGGTGCGCGGCCAGGTCAGCCATGTGCCATCGGTACCGGCGATTGCCGGGCTGAAAAAAGTGCTGTGTTATGAAGGTTATCTGACCCCGGTGAATCCGGCTGACGGTCTGCACTGTATTGGTGCCAGCCACCAGCGCAACGACTTGGGCACGGAATACCGCGAAGAGGAACAAACTGCCAACAAACAGCGGCTGCTCGCCTCGCTGCCGGATGTCAACTGGCCGGAGATGGTGGATATCAGCGCCGGGGAGTCCCGTCAGGGGATCCGCTGCACATTACGCGATCACCTGCCGCTGGCCGGAAATGTTCCCGATTTTGCAGAATTAACAGAACGTTATGCACATCTGGATGAACAAAAATCGTCCCCGGAAACCGTATGCAGTGTTCCGCATCTGCCTCAGCTGTTTTTGCTGGCCGCTCTCGGCTCGCGGGGGTTATGCACCGCCCCGCTGGCGGCTGAAGTGCTGGCAGCACAGATTTTCGGTGAGGCCCTTCCGCTGGATGATGAAACACTCGCTGCTATTCATCCCGCCCGTTTCTATGTCCGTAAATTGCTGAAAGGCCGTCCGCTGCCGAAAAAATCCTGACCCGCTTCTGACCGGCCACCGGGCTGGTCTTCATCACATTATTGATATTTTTTCCGCCGGTTAAACGAAATTTCATCAGCAGACTTTATTGATCACCGCCACAAACCCGGGTCATTTTGTGTTCATTCTCACAAAAACCGGCTCTGTTCGCCTGTCAGCGGCAATTTCTCTTGCTCAATGATCAATTTACAGAAAAGTCAGTGCGCCTATACGCTTCATCCGGAAATAATAACCGGAGAAGATTATGAAGAATAAAATAGTTATCGCCCTAACCTTTTCGCTGTTTTGTTTTACCTCTGCTTATGCAAAGAACAATAATATTCCCGATAATACTGTTCGCTACGATACGATTGCTGAGCAGGCGTATCAGAAATTCAAAAGCGAAAAAGCCGGTGATGTGGCGGATTATATTCCGGCTCTCGCCAAATACAGCCCCGATAATTACGCCGTTGTGATTGCCACGGTGGACGGCAAAATCTACAGCGCCGGGGATAAAGATAAGCTGTTCCCGCTGGAATCCCTGTCAAAAGTCTTTACCCTCGCAATGGTAATGGATCAGCAGGGTTCAGAGGTGGTTCTGGAGAAACTGGGCGCCAATGCCACCGGATTACCGTTTAACTCAGGGCTGGCGATTGAACTGCGGCCTGATCGCCCGCAGAACCCGCTGGTCAATGCCGGGGCTATCAGCGCCGTCAGTCTGATCAAGGCCAAAAACCCTGACGACCGCTGGCAGCAGATTATGGAGAACATGGAAGCTTACGCTGATACCAAACTGACGGTAAACGATGAAGTGTACCGCTCTGAATCCGAAACCAATCAGCACAACCAGGCACTGGCGCGGCTGATGCAGTCTTACGGCATGTTATACGGCAATCCGGATGAGGCGGTTGATCTCTATACCCGTCAGTGTTCTGTGGATGCAACAACGGTTGATCTGGCCAAAATGGGGGCGGTACTGGCTAATCACGGTAAGTCCCCGTACAACGGCAAACAGTTACTGAGTGCCGAAAACACCGGCAAAGTACTGGCAGAGATGGCTATTGCCGGGTTATATGACGGTTCCGGCACCTGGTTGTATCAGGTCGGTATTCCGGCGAAAAGTGGTGTCGGCGGCGGTATTCTGGCCGTGGTTCCGGGTAAATATGCCGTGGCGGTCTATTCCCCGCCGCTGGATAAAGCAGGCAACAGTGTCAGGGCACAGGCGGCTATCCGCTATATTGCTCAGGAAACCGGCGCTGATTTATATCAGTAATGTGACATAAAAAAAGGATCATCAGCATCGCTGATGATCCGCAGGCCGTTGACAATCCCGCAAGGGTTGGCGACGACCAGCAGAGGTTGTAAAAATAAACCAGGAAAATCGATTTATTGATTTTCGGCTGATAACACAAAGCAGGAAAAACCACGTTTTATCCTGCTTTGTCAGCAAACTCAGGATCATCAGCATCGCTGATGATCCGTGATCGTCTCTTCTTTATATTTGTCAGTCCGCGTGATGCGATCCTGTTTCTGTCAGGCGTTCAGGGCAACCACGCTTTTCGCGCATTTATCCTCTGAACGGTACAGCGAATCTAATTCCCGTTTGGCATTAAAAATTATTAATCCGGTAAATAAAATCATACCGATGGAAGGGACTGCTCTTTCAATGACGCTCATTCCGTCAAGTTTAAACCAGAAAGAAAATAACAGTGCCAGCAAGACCACCGCAGCAACCGCTATCTTCGTGTAAATAGTCACAGCCTGTTGTGCTGCGTTTTTCGGTTGTAATTCAAACATAATCAATACCTGTGTTTTGTGGGGACGAACACATTTTGACACAATGAATGTTAATAGCAAGTTAATAGTTCATGCTATTTACTCAACATATCTACGTAGTTGTTGACTTTATCGCAACAAAAGAGACTGTAATCTCAGAAATAAACATCATATTGCATATACGGAAAATGATTAAAAATCATTCTGTTGAACAGAAAAATCTATAATCTGATAACAACATCCATCGCTGAGACATAAAAAAACGGCACTATTTTCGCCGTTAATGTAACAATCACAAGATCTTTTATTATTATCTGTTCACATCTTAATAGTCAGATGTTTAGTTCACCATAAATAAAAAAGTCGCATATTAGTGCGACCTCTTCTCATTACTTCAGATATTTCACTTTTTCAGAAAATCCGGTAAATCATGGAACAGCGATCACAGAATTGCAGCCCGTATTCTGCCTCTTTCAGCATAACAGCCTCAAGTGCCGGAGCGCGGGAAACATCACAGACCTCAAAACCCAGATGCTCATAATAAGGCCGGTTCCAGGCCACATCCCGGAATGTGGTCAGCGTAACTGACGCACAACCGCGTGCAATCGCCACATTCTGTATCCGCTCAATCAGCTGACGCCCCAGCCCCTGACGCTGATGCGCTGCAGAGACAGAAAGCTCATCAATATGCAGCCCGGTACCGAGGTTGGATACCAGAATAAACCCGGCCGGCTGATCCTGACTGTCCGCTGCCACCCACGCATTGCCATTGGCGATATAATTGCGGAATGCCGTTTCGGAATGGCCTTCACTGCGTGCTATCCATTCATAACCCGGCACTGTCGCAAATAACGCACCGGCAGAGGATTCAACGGCCGGTAACAATGCGGCATCCGCCGGACGGGCCTGGCGGATACGGTATTGCGGTTTGGCTGTCATTCCTGCTCCTGCGCGGTTTTCAGCAGGCGTTTCCAGGTTTCCAGCACCAGCACCTGATCCGGCGGTGTCAGTTCCCCGGCACTGATTGCCTGACGGATACTCTCCTCCACCCGGTTGTGAAGCGCCTCAACGGAGTGATCACCCGACTGCTCCAGTTCTGCCACCGCGAGGGTCAGATGCCCCTGCAGATAGCCGCCCGCAAACAGTTCATCGTCTGTGGCATGTTCGACCATGTCATCAATCTGGGCGAGGATACGCGTTTCATAATCCGCAAGCATGTTTGTTCCTTAAAGTTCAGTCACCGGAATCGTTTGTCAGGCAAACGGATCTTCCGGCCATGGAAATTGGTCCGCAGTCAGCGGCGGCGTATTGTAGAACGATTGCAGGGCATTAATAAACCTTGCTGCACGCGGGGGTATTGAGTTCTGCGCCAGATACTCCATCACCTGCCCGTGAACAATACGCCGGAATTTGACGCGATCGGGCTCGAAATCACCGTCAAGATTGTCACAACTGACGTTAAACGGATAACCGGCAGCCTGACAAAATAACCAGTCCAGCGCCTGCGGTTTTATTTCGACAACCTCAAATTCTGACTGCGTTTGTGCATCCCGGCCGTCCGGACAATACCAGTAACCAAAATCCACCAGCTTTCTGCGCTCTTTCCCGGCAATGCACCAGTGCGATATTTCATGGATAGCACTGGCATAAAAGCCGTGAGCAAACACGATACGGTTATAAGGCGCTTCATCATCTGCAGGCAGATAAATCGGCTCATCGTCGCCTTTAATCAGGCGGGTATTGAAATCAGCAAAAAATTCGTTATCAAAAATCTCAATTAACTGCTGATATTGATGTGTACTCATTGATTATATGAACCACTAATGAAAATTAAAAAAGCTGAGACAGCCACGTACTGATAGTATCGCCGTGATTGTCATAAATCAGTTTGATGCTCATCAGGAAAGAGACAGTTACCAGCATCGGCCGGATCAGTTTTTGTCCGCGGCTCAGCACCATACGGGCACCGAGGCGGGCACCGATAAGCTGTCCGCCCAGCATGGCAAAGCCCATCAGCCAGATAACATGACCGCTGAAAATAAAGAATGAGAGTGAACCGACGTTAGAGGCAAAGTTCAGCACTTTGGCGTGAGCGGTGGCTTTCGCCAGGTTAAAACCGGCCAGTGTCACATACGCCAGTGCATAGAAAGAGCCCGCGCCCGGCCCGAAAACACCGTCATAAAAACCAATGCCGATACCGGCGGTACAGCCGAAAGCAAACGGCATCAGGCGCTGTTTCTGGTCAGCTGCGCCAATGGAGGGTGTCAGCAGGAAATAGAGGCCGATGGCAATCACCAGCAGCGGCAGCAACTGGCGGAGGAATTCCGGATTCACAAACTGCACCAGCCCGGAGCCGATAACCGCGCCAATCAGCGTCATCATTATCGGCACCCGTTGCCCCGCAAGATCCACCGCTTTGCGCCGGACAAAATAGAAACTGGCAGAGAAAGAGCCGCCGACCGCCTGTAATTTGTTGGTCGCCAGTGCCTGCACCGGCGGTACGCCGACAGCCAGCAGCGCCGGGATTGTCAGTAATCCGCCGCCTCCGGCAATCGCATCAATAAACCCGGCAATCAGCGCAACAAAGAACAGCAATATATAGATTTCAACACCGAACTGAAACCATTCCATTTTTTACCTGCCAATAAAATCCCGGGCGCAATACCCGGGACGTCTGTTTAAATCATGACCAGGCCGGTAACGGCGGCGTGACATCCGCACATTGTCCGCGGTGACGCAGAAGGTGATCGAGCAGCACAATCGCTGTCATTGCTTCGGCAATCGGCACAGCACGTATCCCGACACAGGGGTCATGACGCCCTTTGGTGATCATAGCCACCTCTTCGCCCTGCCGGTTCAGCGTATTACCGGGAACAGTAATCGATGATGTCGGTTTCAGGGCAATATGCGCGATGATTGGCTGGCCGCTGCTGATGCCGCCGAGAATGCCGCCCGCGTGATTGCCGGTAAAGCCGGTCTGATAAATTTCATCCCGGTTTTCGCTGCCTTTGAGGTTAACCACACCGAATCCGTCCCCGATTTCGACGCCTTTCACCGCGTTGATGCTCATCAGCGCATGCGCCAGATCCGCATCCAGACGATCAAAGACCGGTTCACCCAGACCCGCCGGGACGTTTTCCGCCACTACCGTGACTTTCGCACCGATGGAATCTCCCTCTTTTTTCAGGCCGCGCAATAATTCATCCAGCGCATCCAGCTGACGTTCATCAGGACAGAAAAACGGATTTTGCTCTGCCAGTGCCCAGTCGCGGATATCACATTTGATATCTCCCATCTGAGTCAGACAGGCACGGACTGTCACACCGAATTTCTCATGCAGATACTTTTTGGCAATAGCCCCGGCCGCCACGCGCATCGCCGTTTCACGGGCTGATGAGCGGCCGCCGCCGCGGTAGTCACGAAAGCCGTACTTCTGCTCATAGGTGTAATCCGCGTGTCCCGGCCGGAAGAGATCTTTGATGGCACCGTAATCCTGTGAGCGCTGATCGGTATTTTCAATCAGCAGCCCGATACTGGTTCCGGTGGTTTTTCCTTCAAATACCCCTGACAGAATTCTGACCTGGTCCGGCTCACGGCGCTGCGTGGTATAGCGGGATGTGCCCGGACGGCGGCGGTCAAGATCTGCCTGCATATCGGCTTCAGTCAGCGCCAGTCCCGGCGGTACGCCGTCAACAATACAACCCAGCGCCGGGCCGTGTGATTCACCAAAGGTGGTTACGCGAAAAAGTTCGCCGATACTGTTTCCGGCCATCGTGTTTTCCTGTCTCTGATTGTGTGCAAGTGAATGGTTTTAACCTGTTTTTATGTTTCTATTCCTACAGGAGGAACGGTTATTTGAAAAGTTTAAAAGCGTCATGATGTTCTGCTAATTGATCACGAGTTAACATAAAGACACCGTCACCCCCGTTTTCAAATGACAGCCAGATAAACGGCACTTCCGGGAATTCGGCCATCAGGTGCACCTGACTGTTACCGACCTCACAAATCAGCACCGCATCTTCTGACATATAATCCGGCGCATTGGCGAGGATCCGGCGTACCAGTTTCAGTCCGTCACTGCCTGCAGCCAGCGCCAGCTCTGGTTCTATGCGGAATTCATCCGGCAGGTCACTCATATCTTCCGCATCCACATACGGCGGATTGGTGACAATCAGGTCATATTTCACCCCGGGCAGATCGTTGAACAGATCTGAACGCATCGGCACCACACGGTGAGATAAGCCATGATTCTCAATGTTCATTTCTGTGACTTCCAGCACATCGGCAGAGATGTCTGCCGCGTCCACTTCCGCATCCGGGAACTCATATGCGCAGGCAATTGCGATACAACCGCTGCCGGTGCAGAGATCGAGAATCGTTTCCGGTTCTGCATCCAGCAATCCTGCAAAGTGATTGTTAATCAGCTCACCAATCGGTGAACGCGGGATCAACACGCGCTCATCGACATAAAATTCATGGCCGCAGAACCAGGAACGGTTAGTCAGGTACGGCACCGGTACGCGCTCGGTGATCCGGCGCAGTACGCGCTCCACAATGCGGTGACGCTCTGAGGAGGTCAGCCGGGACTGATACAGTTCAGCGGGTAAATCCAGAGGCAGAAACAGTGTCGGCAGTACCAGCTGGAGGGCTTCATCCCAGGCATTATCTGTGCCGTGGCCATAGTAAATATTGGCCGCATTAAAACGGCTCATTGCCCAGCGCAGCATATCCTGCAGCGTGTGAAGCTCACTGACGGCTTCATCAACGTAAATTTTATCCAAAGTGCCTCCGGCGGGGTAAAACAAAATAAGATATCTGATAGCGTAGTTTGCCATGAAGTCGCTGCTAAATCAGCATATCTTGTGAAATGCGCGGCAATTTTCCGGCGGCTCCTGTCAGCGGAGACCGGCAGTATAGCGTCAACATCCGTAAAAAAATCAGTTACACTATGGAAAATACTGAGTGATGAGATGTTATGAAAAAGAAGACGCCCCTGACTGATGATGACCTGAACCTGTTCAAAGAGGCCATCAGCGGGACACGTAAAATCAGACAGGATATTGTGGTACACCCGAAACCACGGGCAGGTGTAACCAAAATTGCGCCTGAACGGCTGTTGCAGGATCAGATTGATGCCAGTTTCTATTTCTCTGATGAATACCGCCCGAACCTGGATATGGACGGCCCGGCGCGCTATCTGCGGGAAAATGCCAGCCCGTATGAGCTGAAAAAACTGCGTCGCGGGGATTATGTGCCGGAGCTGTTTTTGGATCTGCACGGGCTGACCCAGCTTCAGGCCAAACAGGAGATCGGTGCCCTGATAGCCGCAGCCCGCCGTGAAAACACCTATTGTGTCTGTATTATGCACGGGCACGGCAAGCATGTACTGAAACAACAGACACCGTTATGGCTGGCACAACACCCGGATGTGATTGCCTTTCACCAGGCCCCTAAGGAATGGGGCGGTACCGCAGCATTACTGCTGCTGATTGAGATTGCTGAAACCGCCCGGCGCGAGTAATCAGTCAATCTGTCCGGGACCGCGGTGCCAGAGCAGAGTGCCGCGTCCGTCATCATCCAGTTCAATACAGGCAACAGACGATGTTGCAAACATCGGTGCCGTTTCCTGCGGACACAATGCCGCTACCAGATAACCGACCAGCGGCAGATGCGATACCACCAGCACCCCATTGCGCCCTTCTTCCGCCAGAAAACGGATATAATCCGCCACATTCTCCGCATTCCCGGAGGGCGTCAGTCCCGGCATCACCTCTTCCTGAGCAGGTAAACTCAGCGCATCACGGATTTCGGTCAGTGTCTGCTCTGCCCGCAGATACGGGCTGACCAGAACGGTATCAATCTGAACGTGCTGCCCGGCGAGCCATTTTGCCATGCAGCGGGAATCTGTTATCCCTTTTGCGGTAAGGGGCCGGACTGAATCACTGGCGGCCTGCAAAGCAGCATCGCCATGTCGCATAATAAGAACTTGCATACGTCACCGTCTGAACAGGACGGATACGGTCATGTCTGAATCCCCGGGCCGTATCACATCAAAGAATGATCTGTTTAAAATTATCGTTATTTCTGTGTCCCCGTCAGGGGAGGTGAAAGGCATTCTGCCTCAAATTAATCCTAATTAAAATGATTCAGCACAGAGATAAACCTGAATTTTGTTCAGAACCTGTTCAGAAAAATGAAACAACCGCCCCGTGTTCTCAGTGACTTCACAGCACTTTCTCAGTAAAAACGGCGATTATCCGCAGCCCGCTGCTGTAATGCCTCACACGGTGTGAAGCGATCACCGTAACGTGCCGCCAGTGCCGTCAGTTTTTCTGTCATAACGACGGCTGACATACTATCCATATAGTAAAATGGTCCGCCGAGGAATGGCGGAAAACCAATACCAAACACCGCGCCGGCATCCCCGTCCGCCGGTGAACGGATAACCTGTTCATCCAGCGTCCTTACAGCCTCATTTAACATCATCATCAGGCAGCGCTCTGTGATTTCCTGTGATGTCAGACGCTCCTGTACGGTGATACCCAGCAACGGATAAATCGCTTTATCCGCTTTACGCGGTGCCTTGCGGCCACAGCGTTTCCACCACGGTAACGGGGTGTAATCATAAAATCCGCGTTTGTTTTTCCTGCCCAGCCGGTTGTCACGGAAAAGCGCATCCAGCTGCGGCGGCAGTGCAAACCGCTCACCAAATGCGGCTTCCAGCACCGGCATAATTTTTGTACCGACATCAATGCCCACTTCGTCCAGCAGTGCTACCGGCCCGATCGGAAAACCGAAATCAGTCAGCGCTTTATCAATTTTTTCCGGCGGTTCACCTTCCGTCAGACAACGTAACGCTTCTGTAATATAAGGTGCCAGAATCCGGTTAACATAAAACCCGGCTTTATCACCAACCACAATCGCTGTTTTTCCCTGTCTGCGCGCCAGTTGCAGCGTGGTTGCCAGTGTCACCGCATCAGTGCCTTCATGGGGGATAATCTCCGCCAGCGGCATTTTTTCGGCCGGGCTGAAATAATGTAAACCAATTACCTTTTCAGGCCGTGATGCCCTGGCGGCAATATCACGGATAGGCAGTGACGAGGTATTCGAGGCAAAAATAGTATCCGGTGATGTCACTGCCTCGATCTCAGCAATCATCTGTTGTTTCAGTGCCAGCGATTCGAAAACCGCTTCCGCCACAAAATCAATGCGGTGAAATCCCCGGTAATCCGTAGTGCCGGTCATGCCGCTCATCAGTTGTGTCCGCTCACGCGGGGAGAGCCGTCTGCGTTTAACCTGTTTGCTCAGATGCTGCCAGAAAAAAGCCAGTGCTTTATTTGCCCCTTCCTGCGAAACATCTTTGATTCTGACCGGAAGCCCTGCGCGCTGACGGGTAATCGCGGCAATTCCCGCCCCCATCAGCCCGCCGCCCAGCACCGCCACATGATGCAGTTCTGCGGGTTTTACCCCATCGGCAGACTCTTTTTTCAGTGCGGTTGAGGCAAAAAAGAGATGACGGAGTGCACCGGATACCGGGGTAACCGCCAGTTTACCGAATGCCGCGGCTTCGGCTTTAAACCCGGCCTCCCGGCCTTTTTCAAGGCCGCACTGCACCACGTCAATAATCTGTTCAGCCGCCGGATAGTGTCCGCCACTGCGGCGGCGAACCTGACTGCGGGTTATACGAAAGATGATATCCCGCAGTCCCTTCATTTTTTCCAGTCTCTGCCGGAAAGGTACCGGATCCCGCTGTGCCGGATTTGCCGACAAAGCACGGGCCACCGCTGTTTCCAGTAAAATGTCCGGCGGAACAATATCATCGGCCAGCCGCATTTTGACTGCCTGCTTTGCCCGTAACTGCCGCCCGGTCAGCATCATATCCAGGGCGGCCACCAGCCCGATCAGGGCAGGAAGACGTTGTGTACCGCCGGAGCCGGGTAACAGACCCAACTGAACTTCCGGCAGCCCCAGCCGGGTTTTATCACTGTCTGTGACAACACGACTGTGACAGGCCATTGCCAGCTCAAGTCCGCCGCCGAGACAACTACCGTGAATCGCTGCCACGACCGGCAGAGGATAATTTTCAATCAGATTAAATAACCGCTGACCGGATTCAGACAGTGCCTGCGCCTGTGCGGCCTCTGTACATCCGGCTATCATATGAATGTCCGCACCGGCGATAAACGTATCCGGTTTACCGGAGATAATCACCATTGCCCGTAATCCCGGGATTTGCCGGGCATCACGCAGTACTGCCTCAAACTGTGCGGCAAACTCCGCCTTCAGGGTATTCACTTTTTCACCGGGGACATCAATCGTGATGACCCCGGTGTGATCCGGACGCACAGTCAGGCGGAAGGCAGAAGGTGTTTCATCATGTTGTGTCATCATCAGTCTCCCGTCTTATTCTGTTTCCCAGATCATCGCCACGCCGAGACCGCCCGCCGCACAGGCCGTGGTCATTGCAAAACCGCCGCCCCGCCGCCGCAGCTCCCGCAGTGTTTGTGTCACCATCCGGGCACCGGTTGCAGCAAAAGGATGTCCGTAGGCAATTGACCCGCCGAGCACATTAAACCGCGCCGGATCCACTTCTCCCAACGCCGCTGTCCGGTTGAGTTTTTCACGGGCAAAGTCCTCACTGGCAAAACAGTGCAGGTTAGTCAGAACCTGGGCTGCAAAAGCTTCATGCATATCAATCAGTGTCAGGTCAGATAATGTCAGACCGGCGCGATCAAGTGCCAGCGGTGCGGCATACGACGGCCCCAGCAGCATATCTTCCTGCACTGCGTTACCCGTAAATGCATAACTGCGCAGAAAGCCCAGCGGCGTCAGCCCGAGTTCACGGGCGCGGGCTTCGGTCATCATCAATACGGCTGCCGCGCCATCTGTCAGTGGTGTGCTGTTTGCCGCTGTCACTGTACCGTGACGTTTATCAAATGCCGGTTTCAGTTGTGCATAGCTGCCGGGCAGAGAGTTTTTCCGCAGCGTATTATCTTCTTCACATACCTGACTGAACGGCGGGAAACGGGCGGTCATCACCTCATCGCGCAGGACACCGGATGTCCACGCCTGAGTGGCGGCCTGATGTGACTGATGGGCGAACGCATCCTGTGCCTGACGGCTGATATGGTAACGTTTTGCCATCTGTTCGGCGGTATCGCCCATGCGCAGACCAGTGGAATATTCCGCCACCGCAGGGGCAACAGGCAGGAGGTCGCGCGGCCGCAATGCGGCCAGCAACCGGAGTTTCTGCGGTAATTTCCGGGCTTTACTGAGATCCAGCAATACTCCGGCCAGTTTGCGTGATACACCAATCGGGAGCACAGAGGCGGAATCTGCCCCGCCTGCGACAGCTATCTGATTCTGTCCGCACTGTATCGCCTGTGCCGCATTGGCGATGGCCTGAAAACTGGTGGCACAGGCACGGGTTACTGAATACGCATCTGTGGTTACCGGCAACCCGGTACTGAGCACAATTTCACGGGCAATATTGGGCGCGGCAGGCATTTGGATCACCTGGCCGAAAACGACAAGGTCAACCAGTTCTGCCGGAAATGACTGGCGAAAAAGGAGTTCCTGCACCACCGCCCGGCCAAGTTCAACCGCCGGGATATCACGGTATACCGTGGACTGCCGGGCAAACGGTGTCCGTAATCCGTCAACAACTGCAATGCGTTCTGCCTGTGCCTGCTTCATTCGTTCATCCTTACATGATGAGAGGTTATCACGAACTGCCGGTGGTCTGACCTGCTGATATTGTTAACATCGTGTTGCATTCACGCAATGTGAATAACTGAAAACTGCGAGGTGGCTCAGGAAATAAACTTTTTATAACAAAAAAAACGATAAAAAAAGGCCCCCGCATTCACCGGAGGCCTGAATTCAGTTTGCGTATTATTCTGATGAATTAACGCAGACCCAGTTCAAAGATCAGTGTTTCAGCCTGGCAGCTGAAAGTGAAATCCGCTTTCAGCAGAACGCCGTCAGCCGTTTCTTTATATTCGCTGTGGATTTTGCATGGTTCAGATGCTGCTGCATTTGCTTTGGCAGTCAGTGCTGCCATCATCTGCTCAGCGTCTGCTTTAGATGCAAATACGCGCTCGAAAGAAGAGGTGCAGCTTTCGTTATCAATAATAGTGCCTACATCCACACAGCAGCATGCTGCGGTTTCTTCTGCGCTGCACAGTTTTTTTTCGTCAGCCATTTCAGTCTCCCGTTAGTTAAAAATAGCCTGCAGTCTTAGTACTGAATCATACCATTTATCAAAGTAAACCATAAAAATTCAATCTATTGTTTGATCTACTCGGGCTAAAGCCACTTTTTGCTCTCAAAAATCACGTTATTGTTAAATTTTTGTAATCCAAATCGCATTTTTACATCTCAATCCGCTTATTTTCGTACAAAAAAATAACATTTCAGTGTGCTGATTCTATACTCTGTCAACTGGTCTGATTTGTCATATCAACAAGCAAACATACAATCCAGCGCTACTTCTAACTACCAAAGTAGTACATAAACAAAATAAACAAGAGGGTTTTGGTCATGAACCAGAAAAACCTGTTCACTCGTTCAGCACTGGCAGTGGCAGTTTCATTAACAGCAACTCAGGCTTTTGCGGCGGGTTTTCAATTAAATGAGTATTCCACGTCTGCACTCGGACGTGCGTTTTCAGGGGAAGGTGCCGTGGCAGATGATGCCAGCGTCGGCAGCCGCAACCCGGCAGCAATGACATTATTTGATCGCCCGTCCATGTCCGCCGGTGCGATCCTGATCAACCCGTCAGTGGATATCAGCGGTAAATCCCCGCTGACCGGTAACAGCACTGATGCCAAAGATATCGCGCCAAGCGCGGTTGTCCCGAATCTGCATTTTATTATGCCGATTAATGAAAAATGGTCAGTCGGTGCATCAACCACCACAAACTTTGGTCTGGCAACAGAATTTAAAGATAATTACTCTGCCGGTGCTATCGGCGGCAAAACCGATCTCGTGACGGCCAACTTTAACGTGGCCGGTGCTTATCGTCTGAATGATAACTTCAGCTTTGGTCTGGGACTGAATGCCGTTTATGCTGATGCGGAAATTTCGCGTCATACCGGTGAGCTGGGCCAGGTTGCAGCCGGGCTGACCAAAAATCCTGCATTAGCAAAAATTCCTGCAAACTCTAACCTCGCCAAACTGAAAGGTGACGGCTGGGGTTACGGCTGGAATGCGGGGATGTTATATGAGCTGGATAAAGATAACCGTTTCAGTCTGACATATCGCTCTAAAGTCACTGTGAAATTTAAAGACGGTGATTTCACCCAAAACATTCCGGGTCTTCTTGACCGCTCCACCAAAGGTAAACTGGATCTGAATTTACCGGATATCTGGGAATTCTCCGCTTATCACCGCGTTGCACCAAAATGGGCGGTTCATTATACCTTTGCTTACACCGGCTGGGATTCATTCCAGGAGCTGAAAGCGACAGATAAAGGTAACGGCGGCGTTCTGTTTGAAAAGCATGAAGGTTTCAAAAATGCATACCGCGTAGCATTAGGTACCACTTATTATCATGATGATAACTGGACCTTCCGTGGTGGTATTGCCTTTGATGACAGCCCGGTCCCGGCAAACAACCGCTCTATCTCTATTCCGGACCAGGATCGTATCTGGTTCAGCCTGGGCTCAACCTACGCCTTCAACAAAGATGCGTCTGTTGATGTTGGTGTCGCCTATATGCACGGGCGTAAAGTTAATATCTCTGAGCCGCTGATGAGTAAAGATCAGCTTGCAGCTATCGGTGGCAAATTGGGTAACCCGAACCTGCAAATGCCAAACTACGAATTCAGCTCCTCCGGTAAAGCCTGGTTATACGGTGTTAACTTTAACTACAGCTTCTGATTTTCCGGTCTGAATGCATAAAAAAAGTTCTGGTCACTGACCAGAACTTTTTTATTTGTCTGCCACCAGCACATTATTCGCTGTCGATAGAATCCAGTTCATCAGCAATCGCTGCCGCATTCGGGTTTTCCTGCACTTTCAGTGCCCCGCCGGAAGCAAGGAAATCATTACGCTGGAAGTAAGCTTCACGCATCATCAGATACGGGTCGCTGGAGTTATGCAGCACCCCTTCCGCGTCCAGTGCCTGAGCACGGTTGTCGATCCCTTCGATAGCCCATTTACCGACACCCATCCAGATAGTCAGATAACTCAGCATCGGATACGTGGTATCCAGCCAGTCGCCGCCATCCACACGCGGTGTTGCGCCGCCATAACCCGGAATAACCACATACGGACCATAACCCATACCATAGTAACCCAGGGTATTACCAAACCGGGCCGGTTCCGTTTTCGCCAGTTCAGGGTTCGCCATAGAAGCAACATCAATCAGGCCGCCCAGGCCAAAGACGGTGTTGAGAAAGAAGCGGTTAAAGTGCTTAAATCCCTGGTAAAAATCCCCGCGCAGAAAATTGTTGACCATACTGGCCGGTTCTTCGAGGTTACCGAGGAAGTTGATGGTGCCGTTTCGTGCCGGTGTCGGCACATAATCGCGCCAGGCAACCGCCACCGGTCTGAGCACATAAGGATCCAGCACGTTATAGTTAAAATTGAACATTGAGCGGTTAAATCCTTCGAGCGGATCACTGCGCGTTCCCGGTGTCTGATCCGAACTTGCGCACCCGCCAATCAGCAGCACCGCAGCAAGTGTCAGGCCACTTACCTGATACTTCATATGTTTCTCCATGCCAAAACGTGAGCAAAATTTACAGTTTCACGTATCTATAATAGGTCAATATTACCCGGATTTTGTATATTTGTGTATGTAAATCATGCCGAAATTACCGGGTTACCCCGGCAGCACAGAGTGGTATCCTGCTCTTCAGGTCAGTCTTTGTCAGCAATACAGGAGCCATCATGAATAAAAAAGTCGGATTTATTGGTTGCGGAAATATGGGAAAAGCCATCCTTAACGGCCTGATTTCAGGAAAAATTATTTCCCCTGATACTGTTTTTGTACATAACCACAGCTCGGCCAGTACCGACCGCGTGGCGCAGGAATTCGGTGTTCACGGTGAGACACAAGCGCAGCGGGTGGCGGAACAATCCGATATTATTTTTATAGGTGTAAAGCCTTACGCCGTTCCCGGTGTATTACGTGATATTTCCCCTTGCCTTAAAGCGGATACCCTGATTGTTTCGATGGCCGCCGGTGTGACTCTGGAAGCTCTGGAAGCCGCCCTGCCGTCATCCGCCAAAGTGGTCCGTCTGATGCCGAACACCCCCGCGCTGGTCAATGCCGGGATGACATCCGTTACCGTTAATGCTTATCTGACGGATGAAGAAACTGAGCTGGTGATGTCACTGTGCCGCAGTTTCGGCCGCGCTGAGTTAGTCCCTGAATCACTGATTGATGCCGTGATCGGCGTCAGCGGGTCTGCTCCTGCGTATGTTTTTATGTTTATTGAAGCAATGGCAGATGCGGCTGTGGCTGGAGGTATGCCACGTAAACAAGCCTATGAGTTTGCAGCACAAACCGTAATGGGGGCGGCAAAAATGGTTCTCGAAACCGGCAAACATCCGGGCGAACTGAAAGATATGGTCTGCTCGCCGGGCGGCACCACGATTGAAGCAGTCATCAAACTGGAAGAAATGGGTTTACGTCAGGCGGTGATAGCCGGTGTCCGCAGTGCGACAGAAAAATCACAGGAAATGAGCCGTAAATAATCACCTGATACCGGAACCGGCAACAATCGCGCCGGTCCCGGTCTGTTCAGTTGCTCACCGCCCTGTCAGTTACCTTTGGCCTGTGATAAATATTTTTGCATCTCATCTTCCGGAACCATGCCGCCGCCGGTTGCCCAGACCAGATGTGTGGCATTCGCCATCCGTTCCGGTGTCAGCGATTCAGCCTGTAAATACGCCTGATTCCGGGTCACATGCACACAACCGGGCATGCCCGCTAAAGCAGAAGGTTCCAGCCTGATAGCTTCAGTCTGATCAAGCAATCCCAGCAGGTTATACATTTCTGCATCATCAATGGTGTAATAACCATCGATCAGCCGCTCCATGGCCCGGCCGACAAATCCGGATGCCCGGCCGACCGCGAGACCATCGGCCGCAGTAATATTGTCAATACCGATTTCCTGAACAGAGATGGCATCATGAAGACCGGTATGCACCCCGAGCAGCATACAGGGTGAATGCGTCGGTTCAGCAAAGAAACAATGTACCGCGTCACCAAATGTCAGTTTTAATCCGAATGCAACACCGCCGGGGCCACCGCCGACGCCGCACGGTAAATACACAAACAGCGGATGCTGCTCATCAACGATAATTCCCTTTTCAGCAAATTGCGTTTTCAGCCGCAGACCCGCCACCGCATAGCCTAAAAAGAGTGTGGAGGAGTTCTCATCATCAATAAAGAAGCAGGACGGATCTTTTTCGGCTTCCTTACGCCCCTGCTCCACTGCAATACTGTAATCCTGTTCATATTCAACGACATTGACACCGTGAGAACGTAATTTGTCTTTTTTCCATTGTCTGGCATCCGCAGACATGTGCACACTGACACTGAAACCCAGCTTCGCGCTCATAATGCCGATGGACATCCCTAAGTTACCGGTTGATCCGACAGCAATACGATACTGACTGAAAAACTGCCTGAATTTATCCGAGAATAACACCGCATAATCATCACCGGTTGACAGCAATCCTGCCTCCAGCGCTAATTTTTCCGCATGGGTCAGTACTTCATAGATCCCGCCACGCGCTTTTATCGAACCGGAAATCGGCAGATGACTGTCTTTTTTGAGATACATTTTCCCTGTCAGCGGCGTCTGATAGCGTGCCGCAAGAGCTGCCTGCATCTCCGGAATCGCTACCGCTTCAGATTCAATGATCCCCTGCATGACCTGTGTTTCAGGAAAGGCTTCCATCAGATACGGGGCAAAGCGGCTTAAGCGTGCTTGTGCATCCTTCACATCCTCAAGCGTTAGTCCCACATACGGCAAACCCGCTTCCGTGGTGGTTACGCCGGGGTTAAACCATGCCACCTGTTTTAAATCAATCAGTTTCTGAACCAATGGATAGTCAGCAATTAACTTTTCAATATTAATCTGAGTCATCATTACTCTCTTTTAAATCACATAGGAAAGTGCAAAGGTGCCGGCCAGCGCGACAACGGATGCAATCAGCGTGGCGACACTGTAATAACGGAATGTTTCCGCCAGCGTGGCATTACAATATTGTTTCACCAGCCAGAATAAGGAATCAGTCACAATGGTGCAGCCGATTGCCCCGGAGCCGATAGCCAGCGTCATAATTTCAGGGCTGATGTGCGGGTACAGCGGCATCAGCGGAGCCACGATTGCAGTCGCGCCCATCATGGCGACCGTTGCTGATCCGACTGCGGCATGAAGAATGATAGCCACCAGCCAGGCAAGTAAAATCGGGTGTATATCGATACCGGACAGCACCAGTGCCAGAGAATCACTCAGCCCGCTGCCTTTCAGGATGCCGTTAAATGCACCTCCCGCCCCGATAATCAACAAGATATTCGCAATCGAACTAAAACTTTCTTCTGTTTTGCTGAGCAGGACGCTCATTCCCATATTCCGGCGGATACCCAATACGTAATAAGCGGCAAAAGCGGCGATAAACATCGCAGTTATCGGATTACCGATAAACTGTAAAAAGATGAATAACGGGCTATCTTTGCTCATGTTTAAATCAGCGGTTGTTTTTATCAGCATGAGCACAATCGGCAGCAGAACCGTAAATAACGCCGCGCCTAATGAGGGTAAATCTTTTTCTTCACGGACTTTCAGGTCAGCAAACGCGGCCGGTACAACTTTGAACGGTAAACGATCCCCCAAAAATTTCAGGAACAGCGGCCCGCCAATCAGCGATGCAACCAGCCCCACCACTAACCCGGCCACTATCACCGTTCCGATATCCGCGCCGAGTTCATTGGTGACAAATAACGCAGCAGGATGCGGCGGAATAATGCAGTGTACGGCCATCAGCGCCGTACATAACGGAATCGCCAGTTTTAATAATGAGGTATTTGTTTTTTTGGCAATCGAAAATGCCAGCGGGATCAGTAATACAACCCCGACTTCGACAAACAGTGTGATACCACAAATAAGGCCGATCAATATCATGGTGACATCGGGACTTAACCAGCGGCATTTTTCCAGCGTGATCCCGATTCGCTCAGCAGCGCCGGATATTTCCATCATCTTCCCGAGTATGGTTCCCAGTCCGATAATGGCCGCCAAAAATCCGAGTGTCCCGCCAATCCCGTTTTCGATGGCGCTGACCATATCCTGCGGTTCCATATTCATGGCGATACCGACAAAAAAGCTGGTGAGCAGCAGTGCTAAAAACGGGTGAAACTTAAATTTAATAATTGAAATAATAATCAGCAAGATACTGAAAATCAGCGTGCCGATCATCCACATTACAGAGTCCATATCCTACCCCTGGTTATATTGTTGTTGTGCATTCATTGGATAATAAATATTCAGGGGTGACAAACGATGAAACCGGGGCTTTGGATTAGCCCGGTTAACTCAAATGCGTGACATTCGTCAAAATCAGCACTTTTTTCGTGAATTGCATCATATAAATTCACCTTAAACGCGGTATTCTTTATGCAAAAAACATCCTGCGTAATAAAAAGAGAGCGGCTATGTCATCGGATATAAACCGGTATGAACCATCGGGATCCCTGCGGCGTAACAAGCGGGTATCGGGTCATCAGCTGTCACGTCTGCATACTTTCGAAGCGGCGGCACGGCACTGTTCATTTGCTCTGGCAGCACAGGAACTGGCGCTGACTCCCGGCGCGGTAAGCCACCGTATCAATACCCTCGAAAGTGAACTGGGTTTCCGGTTATTTGAGCGTTTTCACCGGCGGGTTGAACTCACATCAGACGGTGAACGCATCTACTGGGCATTACGGAAAAACCTGGATGACATTAACCAGGAAATCATTGATATCAAAAATCAGGAAATTTCCGGCGAGTTAACCGTCTATTCCCGCCCGTCACTGGCGCAATGCTGGCTGATTCCGGGGATCGCGGATTTTACGGATCAATACCCTGCTATTCAGCTGAATCTGTTAACCGGTAATGATGATGTCAATTTCCGCGGCTATGGCATTGATATCGCAATTTATTACGATGATATATCAAGACCTAATCTCTATTGCGAGGATTTGATGTCAGAATCAATCGTACCGGTTTGCAGCCCGGAATATGCGAAACGTTATGAGCTGCATAACAATATTCATCAGCTCAGGAACTGCATGTTATTACATGACCGCCAGGCATGGAGCAGTAACTCAGATTACGACGAATGGAAAGCCTGGAGTGAACACTATCAGCCTGATTTGTTCCCTCACCGGCGCAATCTGTGTTTTGATCGTTCAGATTTGGCGATTGTGGCGGCAATGAATCATGCCGGTGTCGCGATGGGACGTAAACAACTGGTGGAAAAACGTATTCAGAGCAGGATGCTGGTGATGCCCTTCGGCGATATTTCACTGACATGCAGTCAGCGATATTACTTTGCTATGCTCGGAGACAGGCGTAATCCGAAAGCAGATATCTTTATTTCGTGGCTGAAACAAAAGGTTACGAAGACATTACCATAAATACAGCCGCCCCCCGGGAGCCCGCAGGTAATACGTTCAATCTGCACATCCGGGACCGGCGCACCACATAAAAAATGTACCGGTAACCGGAAAAGAAGAAAAAACAAAGCGGAAATAAAGACTTGATAGAATGCGGGGTTGAGCGTTAACATATGACCCGCCGCAAAACCGGCCATACCATCAGACATCATGTCCTCTTAGTTAAATGGATATAACAAGCCCCTCCTAAGGGCTAATTGCAGGTTCGATTCCTGCAGGGGACACCAAAATACCGCTCGTCTGTCCGTATCCACAATATGAACACCAGACTTACCTGATTCGGAAAAAATGTCCGTGATCTCGGCAGTTATAATCTATCCTCCGGATAAAAAAGCCCCGCAATTTAGCGGGGCATTGCTGATTTAATGTTTGAAATTATAGCTGCATCAAAAATCGAGCGTAAATCCACCAGTAAATGTTGGTGTTGTCGGTGTATCCGGCGGTGTACATGTCTGAGTGACCGGCGGACACGTAGGTTTCGGCGTTACCGGCGGACACGTCAGTTCCGGTTTTTCCGGCTCTTTACATTCACACCCGCATTTACAGCTGTTGTTAACAACAATGCTGATAACCGTCTGCCCACCCTCACAGCACATTTCCTTTGTTACTTTCCGCTCCGGAAGCCCGCATCTGCTCAAACTCCCGTATTGCCCGTTTATCGTGATTACAGTCCGCGATTGTTTTCATCGCATCCGTCAGCAGCAGGATCGCGCCGCCGTAAGTCAGTTCATCCGGGATAACCGGCAGCGGGCAGTCAGCGAGAAGATGAGCCGGAACCGGCACCACCGGCGCGGGCACGAATGTCTCTCTCGTATTGCTGCAACCCGCCGGTAACACGGCCAGGCACAGAAGCGGCAGCACATTCATCCTCTTTAAGTACGGTTTTAATAATTGTCTTAACATTGATATGCTCCGCCTCCTCCGTCTGCTTTGCCCGGATATTGCTGAGCGCAATATGATGTCCGGCCATAAACGCCACCCGGGTCAGATTATTAACAGCCAGCTGCTGGTCATACTTATCTTTCAGTATCAGGTAATTACCTTTTACACCGCTGTACAGATGCAGTGTCAGCAACAGACAGGTCAGTATTACAATGCAGAGACCGGCCAGTATTTTTGTCAGTATATTCATGGATTTTCACACTGATAGTGGATAACGGCCGCCCGCGGATGTCCCGGCAGCGGCTGACAGTAATCCGGGAGTGAATACAGGTAACAGCCTGCCAGCAGGCAGGCTGTCAGTATGAGAATCGCGGCAATGATCAGCACTACAGGGTTGCACGACATACCTCACTCTCCGCTTCACGCCGGTTAATCAGCCCCTGCCACTGCCGGCCGCCGGCAAATGTCCAGCGTTTCATTTCCTCACAGGCACCGGCAATATCACCGCTGTTCAGTTTTCGCAGCATCGAAGAGCGGGAAAACGCCCCCGGGCCGACGTTGTAAACAAAGGAATAGATGGCAGCCCGGGTGGTGTCATCCACAGGAACCGTAATCATCGGATCAACCGCGCGGCGGATTTTATCCAGATCACGGTGCAATAGTGCCCGGCATTCATCCGCCGTATAAATCTTTCCTGCCTGAATATCACTGCCGGTATGCCCGTAACAGACAGTCAGCACCCCGGCCACATCGCGGTAGGGCCGGTATTCCACGCCTTCATAGGCCGGAATCAGCACCAGAGCGGCAGAAATTGCGCCGCCTGCTGCTGCGGCAATCACTTTTTTGCTCAGACTATTCTTCATGGTGATCTCCGGCTTTTATCTGAAACTCTTTCCGTCGGTAATACCAATTGATAAAAAATGTACCGATGGTGCAGACAATCCCGATAAGGACTGCCCACTGATCCAGCGATAACACACCCAAAACGGAAGTGATAAGCCCCCAGGTATATGCTGCGGGTCCGGAATATTTATCTGACATGCTCATATACACTCCCTTGCAGAGTGTTCCGTAAATATTATTGAAAGGTAAACTCAGATAATGTCTGAAATATAAAAATTAATGTAAAACCGTTTCCGGATCTTTATTCCTTACTGCCTTTAATCGTGAATCAATATCGGTAATCGCAGAACGTCCGAACCCCGGCAAAATAAAGGCTTTATTGACCACACGCCCGCAGAATTTAATCCGTTTCATTCCCTTTGACGGACATTTCATTACAGGATTAGGTTCAGGTTATCCCCTGATTTCACGGACATAGCGGTACAGACGCGTGACAGCATCCGGTGCCACCGCATATTGCGGAATATAATGCCGTCCCTGCTTAACCATCCCTGTTTTTATCAGACTGCCGATTTTATGCAGGATAGTGGTATATGTGCGGATAAATATTTCAGATGTCTCTGTATATCGCGCAGCATCACTGTTGGTAAAGCAATCATAATCCCGGCAGGCCCGGATAATATTGACGTATATTTTAAATTTTTCCTCAGTCATAATATATCCTCTGAAGTATCATCCTGTAAATTACCGGCTGCGCTGCGTATTAAACGAAGCAGAGCCGGATGTCATTAAATAAAAATAATGTGCAGGGCAAATTTAAATAAAGTTACTGAATATAAATAGTGCCGGGAAATACCGGCGACCATCCCGCTTACGGGATGCTTTTTTGATGGCAATGCATTCAGCATGCCGGAGCCTGTTCACACACGGAGTGGTTCAGGCTGTTGGTGCGCATTTTTCAGCGCAGTCTGTTAAAGAGCGGGCAACAGTATCTGTTGATATATAAATAATACCATAAATATTAAATATGTCAATATCTTTAGTATTGACAAAAATTCTGATTTTGGTATTAATATTGTATGAATGAAAAACGACAACTGACGACAGAACAGCTGGCAGACTGCCGAAGACTGAAAGCTTTGTATGAGTCAAAGAAAAAAGAGCTGGGTATCACCCAACAGAGCATTGCTGACATACTGAATATCAGCCAGGGCGCCGTCGGTCACTATCTTAACGGCCGTAATGCATTGAATTTACAGACAGCAAGTGTGTTCGCCACGCAACTCAATGTCCCTATTTCTGATTTCAGTCCGTCTCTTGCCGCAGAGGCGCAGGCACTGAGTGCCGCTATTGACAGCAATATTTCCGGCCTTCGCCCTTACAAACCCTCCCCGAGATACCCGTTAATCAGCTGGGTACAGGCGGGTGCCTGGAATGAGGCGAATGAAGCTTACGGGCTGGATCAAATCGACGAATGGTATGAATCAGAAACCCATGTTCAGGGGGCCGCATTCTGGCTGAGAGTCGAAGGCGAATCCATGACCGCACCAACCGGCAAGAGTGTGCCTGACGGCTCTTTGATCCTGATCGACACCGGCAAAGATTCCGAAAATGGCAGCCTGGTCGTCGCAAAGCTGACGGATTCTAACGAAGCAACGTTCAAAAAACTGGTGATCGATGGCGGCAACTGGTATCTGAAAGGACTCAACCCGACGTGGCCGGCCATGAAAGTTAACGGTGACTGTAAAATTATCGGTGTTGCCGTTCAGATGATGATGAAACTGTAATCATCTCCTGCCGCCCTCCTGCCGGAGGGCATTTTACTGTTCACAGACAATACTTTTAGTATTTATTTTCCGGAGAAAATAATACCAGGAAATAATACCATTAGTATTTTTATGCTGATGATTCAGAAATAAAGGGAGGTAAAAATGAGTTGCCGCGGATATCAGTGCGCCAGAGCCCGCCGGGCTGCACGCAGACAACAATTACAGGCGGAATACCGGCTTAATGCAGCACTGAAAGCTGCCATCAACGGAGAATGCAATGAAAAAGCGCCGGTCTTATCTCTGAACAGACGTCCGATGGACAGAGTCACAAAAGCACTCTCTGTCCGCCGTACTTATGCTGTAAATTAGCCCGGCATTGACAACATTATCCGACCGAATGCAGTTTGACGAGGTATTCCCGCTTACGCTGGTTATCAGCCGCTTTGTAGCATTCAGGATACAGTGCCGCGATCTCGGCCATTAATTGTGCTGGTGTGTTAACTGATTCAATTTTTGATGCAAGAGCCAGTGCCATATCAAAAGCCACCCGCTCTACCGGATTATATTTTGGTGAAAAGATTTTATTTGGCATATTGTTGCTCCGTTTATCATTGATAAATAACAACATGCATTACTTATCATTATGCAGGCTTCCGGAATGAGTATATCGGAATATATTTGCCTGAACAGGTCAGTAACGGCGTATTTATCCAATACAACGGCCGTTTTCCGGTTTGCTATATTCTTTTTTTCTCATCATGATAACTTTCGGATATTAATGTGCTGTCTGTCACACTTTGTCATGGTTTGCTGACAAATCCCGATAATACATTAATCAAGCTTTAAAAAGCCGGACACTACTACACATCCGCTCCGGTATAGTAAGTTCATCCAAGTAGAGAGTACCCTGAAGAAATGTTGTGATTATGCCCGCGGATTGCGGGCTTTTTTTTATTTCTGTCAAGATGAAATTTTTGCATCACCCTTCCCGTTGACCTTTCTTTCATTTTACCGCTATTTACTGGTACATACTTTCAGTAAACAGAATGGTGAACATAATGAAAAAGCAATTCTCTCTGTTTTTTTCCGGTGCCGTTTTAGCACTGGGATTTTTACTGTCAGGCTGTGATAAGGGCACAACTGACATGACAAAAATTAAAGTCGGTGTGATTAATGGCGCCGAGCAGGATGTGGCTGAGGTTGCCAAAAAAGTGGCCAAAGAAAAATACGGACTGGATGTCGAACTGGTCGGTTTCAGCGGTTCATTGTTACCGAATGATCCGACGGCCAATGGTGATCTTGATGCCAACGTCTTCCAGCATCGTCCGTTCCTGGCCCAGGATAATAACGCCAGAGGTTATAACCTGGTCGCTGTGGCAAATACCTTTGTCTTTCCGATGGCTGGTTATTCCGATAAAATTAAAAATATCAGTGAATTAAAAACCGGTGATACCATTGCCATGCCGAATGACCCGACAAACCTCGGCCGTGCATTATTATTAATGGAAAAAGAGAAGCTGATTAAATTAAAATCCGGCACCGGTTTATTACCGACCGCGCTGGATATTATCGAAAATCCGCTAAAACTGAATATCATGGAGCTGGAAGGCGCTCAGTTACCCCGGGTGATTAAAGATCCAAAAGTCACGGTAGCCATTATCAGTACCACCTATATTCAGCAAACCGGCTTATCACCGGTAAAAGACAGTGTGTTTATCGAAGATAAAGAATCACCGTACGTCAATATTATTGTGACCCGTGAAGATAATAAAGACGCAGAGAATGTACAAAAGTTTATTAAAGCTTATCAGTCACCGGAAGTTGCCAAAGCCGCAGAAACGCTGTTTAACGGCGGCGCCGTTCCCGGCTGGTAATCACGACAACACAGTGCCGGATACTCTCCGGCACTGTCATTCACGCCTCATCCAGTCCCAGAGCCCGGCAGGAAAGCAGTACAATCTGCCCGGTGATTTCAGCCAGTTCATCCTCACTGACAGATTCCGTTTCACTGCGGCACAAATACGCCTTTCGTGCCACCACAAACCCCAGAATCTGCCCTATCAGGGCATGCGCCCTGATAATGGTTGTTTTTGTATCCGCCTGCGGGTCTGCAAGCTGTGCCAGCAGAGAGAGCCGCTTATGAAAGGGTTCAATAAATGACTGATAAATCACATCATAATTTTCAGTCTGCTCCAACTGTTCCCGCAGGATCAGCGTGCCATACAGCGCGCGTTCCGGCGATAACAATGCCTTACACAGCCCGGTGACCATACTGACCAGTACTGTTTTCAGTGCCGTTTTGCCCGGCTGCGCCTGTGCCGTCAGTGCCTCTGTGGCAGCATCGATCCTGCTGACATCCGTCACAGCGGCCAGGTCATCGGTAATTTTCCGGATCACCGCGGCATACACGCCCGACTTACCGCCCAGATGATACGGAATGGCTGACTGATTCACACCCGCCTCCTCCGCCAGCTGCCGGGTCCGGACACCGCTGACACCGCTGAGGGCAAACAGGCGGATCCCCGCCTGTATCAGTTTCTCTCTGGTCTGCTCTGAGGAGAGCGTATGTTTATTCATCTTTTCCGTCATCTGCAGATTCACCGGTATAATCAGAGATCAGCACGCATCAGCCGGGTGGAATTATCATTCAGCTCAATTCCGCCGTTTTTCCCGACAATGACCGTACCGCCAAGGTTACACAGATGATAACCAAAGGCACAATTCGGTTCAAATGCAAAGCTCATCCCTGCCTTCAGCACCAGTTCCCGGCCGGGATTCGGCAGACGCTCCACTTTGCGGTAACGGGATACCAGCGGCAGAGATTCAATTCCCGGCGCAGTACCGAACCCGATCGGACCATACGGATTGATACTATGGATCAGCGGATGCACATGCCAGCCGCCGGAAGCCAGCAGCGGTTTTTCCATCTCATCCACCACTTCCCCGAATGTCACGCCCTCTTTCAGATATGACACCCCGATGTCATAACATTCCCGTGCGACCTGTGCCGCTTTCTCCAGCTGCGGGTGAATATTACCGACCGCAACCGCTGCCTGATGCTGGGTTTCATACATTCCGTACAGCGCGAAAATTTCTGACAACACAATATCACCGCGCTCAATCTCCCGGGGTTTCTGTGAGCGGTACTGCCAGGCAGGCTGACCCCAGCCGATATATTCCGGGCCGGACCCCATCAGGATCTCCGCCGTAAATCCCCCCGCAGATAAACAGGTGGTGGTGACTGCCGCCGCAATATCCGCCTCACTGTTTCCCGGTACCGCTGTCACGCGCATGGCTTCACTCATTGCTTCACCGATGGCGGCAGCGTGGCGGATATGTGCCAGCTCTTCCTCACTTTTTACGGAAGCGCGGACAAAAAAGTCACGGTAAACCGGCACAATCGCCGCCTGCGGATACGCCTCTTTAATCCCGGTCAGTGTATTGAACGGCATAGCACCATCAAAATAGAACGGCGGATACGGCTCCAGCCCGATCACCCCGATTTGTGCCGCCGCCGGTACATTCATCTCCCGGAGCAGTGCCCCGATATTACGTCCGGTTTTACCGACCATAATCTGTGACGGCGACAACCACTGATTGTCCCCGCGTAATGCGGCCTGCATATGGTCGGCAATCATCATCGGCGCAAATGTCACCACAACCGGGTCATTGTCCTGATAAAAGATCACCACAGACCCGAGGCGGTCATTGGTAAAATAGTGATCCACGCAGAACGGTGCCGGGGCAGCAGATTCCCGGTCACCATAAACAATCAGAACATCCAGATTACGCTGGCGCATGATGTCGCGCGCCAGATCCCAGCGGCGATCCCGCTCCTGTAAAGAGAAGCCTGCCGGTATTGCTGTGTTTACTGTTTTCATAAGCCACCCATTATTAATTCATTTGAGTGAATTAATATCGTAGTGAATGATCCGAAATCCGTCAATGACAAGATCCGGATCAACACCTGGCTTCCCCGCTACGCGGTGCTCGTTCACCCGATGGAAATGCGCGAAGGCGGATTATGCAATGCGGAAAAACGGATTTTCTTATTTAACTTTCCACAATAATCCTCTCCGGAAAAAAGAAAATGAAGACTCCCTTAATTCTTTATGATGAACCGGATTAATTCAATTTAAGCTATTAATCACTATTTTTTCTGATAATAGTAATAACAACGGTCTGTAAAGAAAAAAACAATGAATACAAATCAGAGTGATATCGATAAAGCTGCAGCAAAAATAATCAAAGGAATGGAGCGTATTAACCGCTTTGCGGATAATTACACTGCATATCTTTCAGAAAAAGACAAGATGCAACTGGTCCGGCTGACAGAAGAATTACAAAAAAAACTTAATCCGGGAAAATAATAAATTTATTTCCTGTTGATTAACCGTTTAAACTTCAAAAAATACCGACATAACAAACTGATTTTAAACAATAAATTTCATATCATTAACTATAGTGAAATATCAGAATTTGTCAGTTTTTTGGAGATTTGAAAATATTGCCACTGTTTATGTATATCCCGTTGTACGGCGAAAAAAACAGGAATATGTTTCATCCATACCCGCTGAGCAGGTATAAATACTCCCGTAATCCTGAGGATATCATAATGAAACATTCAGCCCTTATTGTTGCAACTCTGGCCGGTTTATTCTCTTTCGGTGCAATGGCATCGACTCCGGCACCGGCAGTTTCCGCTGCGCATTCCGGTATTACCGCCACTAAAGCGGACAGCCATGCGAAAGCCGTAAAACATGAAGCAAAAGTAAAAAGTGAAAAAGGGAAAAAAGCGAAAAAAGTTAAAGAGGAAAAACAGGGCGCAATCTGATCATTATAACGGTGTTATCCGCGGATTAAACCGGCGCCATACCGGGGCCGTAAAAAAACCTCCCGTTCACGCGGGAGGTTTTCCTTTCTTCTTCATTACCCGTTATCAAATCACTAACGCAACAATAAAGATAATGAGTGCCATGCAGGTGAAGAAACCAATAGGGTATACCATCGTACTTTTCGTCATTGGTGACATGATCGAATCTCCTGTAAACCTTACTTAGTATCTGACAAACAAAGAACCCGCAGATATTTAAGGACATCCGGAGATATAAGTAAAGCTGATAGATCACAAAATCAACCGGCAACCTGCACTCTGTTAATTCGCTGCAGATTATTACTTTTCGGCGGAGATATCCTGCTTACTGCACAATCACCATCACCAGCAGAACAAATATCAGCAGCGCCAGATAAGATTTAGCATAGAGTTTATCCGGGATCCGGCCAATCAGCGGCGCGCTGAGTTTTTGCCCCAGCCAGGATCCGGCAATCAGTAACATAAAAGCCTGAATATCCACATAACCGGCAAAACCGCTGCCGAATGCCGCCGTCTCATGACGGGCCAGCAGAATATAAGTCAGTGTACCGGCCAGTGCCATCGGCAAAGACAGCGGATTAGCCATTGCCGTCGCCTGTGCCATTTCCGCACCACGGCGGCGCATCAGCGGAACGGTCATCACACTGCCGCCCACCCCCAGAAATGCTGCCACCACACCAATCACAGTACCGGCCACCGCAACAGCACCCGCTGACATTGTCCGCAGATGAGACGCTGACTGTGTCATAAACCCGGGGCGGAAAATACTGTCCAGAATAGTGATGGCAAGGTAAGCAATAAACATCCACTTAACCCATATCCCCTGAACTGCAATCGCCAGCAATGCACCTGCCACCGCACCGGCGGCAATATATCCCGCCAGCGGACGCACCTGCGGCCAGTTAATCATTCCGGCACGATGCTGGCGGAGTGTTGCCATTGATGCGCTGAATATCATCACTCCGGTGGATGTTGCCACTGCAATATGCATGGCCGCCGCTGCGGTATGGCTGTCTGCCGTAGCTGTTAACAATGCATAAAGCAGCGGAACAATAAAAAATCCGCCGCCAAAACCAAACAATACCGTTGTCGCCCCGACAATACAGCCACACGCTAATAAGAGTAAAAACACAGAATCCGCCCCGCTGAACATAATTGTTACCCATACTATAAACAGCAGACGGGCAATCTGCTTTTGCATGCGGGACAACCGGTATTGTATTTCAGCCAGGATGAGTTCAGCGGCACAGGAAAAAGAAAAGGCCCGCTGATATGCTCAGGGGCCTTAATAAATCTGCTGCTTATTGATCAGGTCAGATCTTTAATAACTTCAGAAGGGCCATTTTTCTGTACAGACGCGATACCATTCATTGCCCCCTGCTTTGAGGCATACATTTCGCTGGTGGCGATAATTTCATGGTTTCCGGCTTTCAGAACGAAATAGTACGGCTGCGGTGTATCTTTGGTCGATTTTTTTAACTCGTAATACCCCATAACAAGCTCCTCGGTTGAAAATCATGTTAATACGGCAAATCATAATGACGATTTCAGTATAGTCACTAATACGTAAAAACAGGAAATAAAAACCGGAAAAGATAAAACCCGCTGATATTCAGCGGCCGATCATCAGTAAGTAAGGGGTATTATCACAGATAAAATGACCGGCTTCTTTCATACCGGATTTCAGATGTGCACGAACCGAACGTTCATTATCCTGATTAATAAAGGCAACCGGTTTTCCACTGTTTTCCGCACACAGCCGCTGATACAGCGCCGGTAAAATTCCCTGTCCGCGATAATCTGCCGCAATACAGACCGGGCCGTAAAACCAGTTATTTTCCAGTAACTCACCGAATTGCTGTGAAATCACCGCTGTCACCGGCGATATTTGTGCGGACTGCACCGGAAAACTGAACACCACCCCGGCAATCACGTCACCATCCTGTGCAATAATCACCGTCAGTGCATGCGCAAACATATTTTCAACTTTCTTCAGGGGATATTCCCCCAGCAATCCGCCCTGCCGTGACTGAGCATTCTCCTGTAATAGTGCCGCAACCTGCCCGCAATCTGTATTAACCATCTGCCGGTAACAAATCATTTTTTCTCCCCTTTTTTGTCCCTGTAAACAAAAAGCCACCGGATTAACCGATGGCATATTAAGGAAATTCAGTCATCTTCCGGCGGATCTTTAAGAAGCTGGTGGATTTCTTCTTTCAGGCGTAATTTCTGTTTTTTCAGTTCCACCACTTCCTCACTGTAGCCGCTTCTGTCCGATTTTTCCAGACGGGCAATTTCATGATCGAGTTGGTTGTGTTTATCAAACAGCGTGCGAAACTGATGACTATTCTGGCGAAGATGGGAGATCAAATCACGGTATTCCGGAAACATAACAACTTACCTCCTGTCAGTGACTATAGTGCCATCATCTGCGATTTCAGTTCGCAAATCAAAGGCCGGATTTAAAAAATTTGACATAGGTTTGCGGTTTAATACCGTATCCGTTTTGCATGAAGATTATGCAGCGACCGACCGGACAACAAATCAAGGGGTTATTGTTAAGGTCATACTGGCTGATGGTTTTACTTCATAGAGCTGTTTTTCACTATTCCAGACAAATTCCGGCGATGCATACTGGCCATATGCATAAGAAGGAAATTTCGCAGGCTTATAAGAAAAATCACTATCGATACCGGTATTTCTGCTCTCCTTTAATCCGGCTTTAAAAAGTTCATTCTGTTTATTTCGGCTTTTCTCTGCATCCTGTTCAAATTTCGAATGACCGGCAAGCATATAGGTCGGCTTATTCATAAGATTTTCAGGGGTTTTTTTGGTGGCGACGGTTAATTCGGCGTTAGTTTTATTGCCTGCTTCAGCACATCCGACAAGAAGACATAATGACAAATGAGATATAACTACATAATGCATAAGGTTAATTCCTGATAATTTAACCCACGCATTATTACATAAGATTATTTTATATGTAAACACAATGAAAAATAACGCTATGTTACCAACTGATAATACCACCTGAGACTAAGTAAAATATAAAATGAATTTCACCACTATTACTTTTATTTGCAAAATAAATAACCTATATTTATCTATTTAATAGATGATTTATTTGCTGAAATAAATCTTTTAATATTTTAATCAGTTATAAGGATTTCCTGTTCCCGCCTGTGAGATTATTGCGGTGTTTATTGGTGCGTTTACTGTTTCTTCGGAACAATGATTTTTATCGGATTATGGTGCTACAGTAAATTCCGTCCTTTAAAAATAACCGTTATTGACTGATGTAAAACCGGATAAAACACAGAAAAAGCCTCACCGGAAGTGAGGCTGATTTCTGGTGTATCGATGACGCTTAAGGATGTTTTGCAGGACATCCGTTTGTCATGGCAAATTCGGCCAGAATACCATCAACGTCATTAATAAAGTTTTGTCCGTCCGCGAAAACTAATACAGGCAATGACTGGTTTTCTTCCCCGATAAGATCCACCAGCAGTTTTCTTGGTTTATCAAAATCAACATAAACAACATCTGTTGATTCACGCAATTCAGGATTCGTGGCAAGAACGCCTTCTAACAGCGTGCAGTCAGGGCAAAGAAAGAGACTACCGGGATAATTTAAGTCAGAAAATCCCATTTTTAAAAGATACAGTGTATTTTTCATGTGTTCCTCCGTTTTGTTATAGAAATAATCTACCATTCATCCGGTGGAAATAATTTCCATAACTCACTCAGATCCAATGAAAAAAAGGATAAATATTCTCTTTCCGCAAAACAGGTTCAGTAGCGTTCAAATACCTCATAATCAGGGCGCTCCCCTCTCATAACAGCCCGCTGCTGTTCATGCACCGGTGCCCTGTCAGCCCTTTTCTGCTCAGCTGTACGTGAATTTTTATGGGGTTGCGGCCAATCCGTTTTGTTGTGCCCGACCTCCGGCCAGGTTGAACATCCTGTCAGCACGACATGAATAATAAGGAATAATATAAATTGCATTTCAGGAAACAGAAAAGACAGTTCTGAATATATTAAGCAGCGCCGGAAACTCAGTATATCCTTCCCTGTCCAAAAAATGTCCGGCGTTATTTTCAATAATAACCTGAGTCTGCAACGACTCCGCCAGCGTTTTCGATGCCTGCGGACTGACCACCCAGTCGTCAGAAGATATGACTGAAATTCGTTTATCAGAAATCTCTGTCAGCTTAGTATAATCCAGAGGATACTGAACATGCGCCTCCAGCTCAGGCAGTGTTTCCTGACTGCAATCAAAACCGGAGACTAAAATATAACCACCCAGTTTTGTCCCTTCCGGAATATGTTCAGTGATATATCGCAGCACCGTAATACAACCAAGACTGTGCCCGACAAAAATTGTATTTTCATCCGCTGTTATATTGTTGCTGATAAGGCATTGCTGCCATTTTTGCGGATCAGGAGAATGCGGTTCCGGCATCGCAGGAACGGCAACTGTGGCACCAAGCAATTCCAGTTCTTTTTTTAACCACGGAAACCAGTTATCTGCCGGTGATGCAGTATAACCATGAACAATAATAACGTTTTTTCCTTTCACTCTCAGCCCCGGTATTCAGGTTGAATTTTCAACATATTGGTTTTATCTGACTGTTTTAATATAACATTTCCCGTCATATTTTTAGCCGTTTTTTAGTTGTTTCAACTAAGAGACACAAAACCATTTTCCATAAAAATCTGTTGTGATTCAGTCTGTAACAGGTAATCAGCAAAAGTCTGAGCTATCGGCGACATTAAGGCCATACAATATATTGCTTTGACATTATGCGCCTCCGGGATAGCTATTGTCGCGAGTCCGGGAAGTTCTGACATTTTTTTCTGATAGTGCCGGTAACCAATAAATATATCTGCCTGATGAGAGTGAATCAGCCACTGAGACGCCACTTGTCCCGCTGGGATCACCGGGGCATTTTTTCCGCCCACCAGATACCGTGTACGATTGCGGATATTTTCCGCCAGTTCCGGATCGGCTTTACTGAGTTCAGAATAAAACTGCACCACATAATCCCCACAGGGATCATCAACCGGCGTTGAGGTACCGATAATTAAATCCGGAGCACGCAGTAATTGCTGCCAGTCAGGATACTGTTCCGCTAATTCAGTAGTAGTGGTGATCCCTAAGTAATTGGCAATAAAAGGCTCAACCCTGAATGCTGTCTTATTCCGGAATAATGCTTCCGGATGTGCCCGGTCCGCAGACAAAAACAGATCGCACTTTACCCCGGATTCAATTTTTTGCCGCAATAAACCGGCCGGACCAAAATCACAGGTTACCGGCGGTATTTTATTACCGGAATAACGGGCTAAAATGACAGTCAGCGCTCCCCGCAGACTGCCGGCCGCCATAATATGCATTAATGACTGCCCTGATATTGAGTGCGATAGAATTTCTGATACCAGTTATTAACATCAGCATCCACATCAATATCGGCAAATTTCTGCGGATACAATTTAGCCGCCATCCATAACTCACCGATTGCCATTGCTTCCGGCATCGGATATCCCCAGGCTTTGGCATATTCCGGCATTAAATAAACACGTTTGTTTTTCACTGCATCAATAACCTGCCAGCGGGGGTCGTTATTAATTTCGTCAACAACGCCCGGGTAGCGATCCTGAATAAAAATAACTTCCGGGTTCCAGCTGATAACCTGCTCGAGAGAAACCTGTTTATACCCTTTAATGGTCGCAGCGGCGACATTCATTGCGCCGGCGTGCTGCATCATTAAACCGGTATATTTTCCTGAGCCGTAAGTGGTTAAATCCGGATTTGCCATATAGGCCCTGACACGCTGATTCTCAGGGATATCTTTCAGACGTTGGGTCACTATATTCCTGCTGTCAAAGGTTTGTTTAATCAGCTCTTTTGCATTGTCCGGCTTATTAACGATATCACCAATCAGGGTAATCCCTTCTTTCAGCCCGTCATTGTAGGCTTGCTCTTCATTATCAAGCTCAGGATTCACATTATTCTTAGCGTGGCTGCTGCTGTCTTTCTGCAGTGAAATGGCGATAACCGGGATACCCACCTGCGTAATTTTATCGATCATTTCCTGTGGCGCATAATTAGTGACAAAAACCACCTGCGGTTTCAGCTGCACCAGACTTTCAAGATTGACACTTTTCAGATCGCCTACATTGGGCACTTTCACTAGTTCAAGCGCCAGCCGTTCATAATTTTGACCGAGCTGCTCACGCCAGTTTCCCATCACACCCACAATTTTGTCCGTTGCATCCAGCTGAACCAGTAAATTCAGTGTCTGATGCTGAAGAACAGCCACGCGCTCAACATGATCATCAATAACAACCTTGCGCCCCAGTTGATCCGTAAACTCCCGCGCCGCCTGGCAGGAGAATGAAAAAATGACAGCAATAAACCCAATCAGATACTTTTTCATCATTATTACCCACTTTAACCGATATATACTTGGTTATATATCGATTGATTTCATGGGTCAACTGTTTCCGGGGGTATTACAGCACCGGAATGCGATATTCTGCATGCCAGTAAATGCCCCGGAAACCAAAAATCTGCCGGGACATAAAAATCAGCAACAAACCGATAAATATCATGATGATCACAACAAAGATTGGATAAAGGTACAAAATGAAAATTTAATATATGGGCTCCGGAATAACGAAATATGCTAACTATCAAGGAATTGCGGAGAGTTTATCCTGTAAATTATCGTTACCAGGTCAGTCTGTAACTATCATCAATTAATGACTTCAGTTCTTCACTACTGAACTCAGCATCCAGTATTATCGTAACCCAGTGTTCTTTGTTCATGTGATACGCAGGATAGATACCATCCTTTAAACGAAGAGAGCCAACCATTTCCGGCGCAGCCTTAACATTAACAATATCCACTACTTTCTCTGCGTCTCCGGCGCCTATTTTATCAGCAGATACTGACATTATGATAGCAAACCATTTGGCATTTCCGCGGTGCCTGAATACCGCATAATCAGGATATTTAATCCACGGATAGTCAGGGGCTGAGCCGTAATTAGTCCGGATATATTCAATCAGATCGTTCTTTTTCATATCAGCACCTTAAGTAAACCATTAATGGCTATGTCAGATACCGATATTACAGCATTTATCATGGCGCTCTGATATACCCTGTTTTTATGCAGTGATATTTTTGTACAAATTAAAACCAGCTCACAATATGTTAAGCTGGCTTTATTGTGTATTTATCATGCTTAAATAAGAATGATATTCATTGTTTATATGGTAATGAATAACATTTATGATTGTATTTTTTGCATCATCAGATTGCTAAAGGCTCCATATATACAAAGGAGCTTTTTACTGATTCAGTATAATCATTCTGAGTTTCAGGAAACAGAAATTCATAAGACACATGAAATATATTTATTATCTTAAATACAACACTGACATCTATTTTATTAACACCCCGTTCATACCTTGACAACTGCTGCTGTGAGACCCCCAGCATTTTAGCTAACATCTTTGTAGTCAAGCCATTACGGTGTCTTAAGTCGCGGATATTCTGCCCTACAATAAAATTAATATCTTTCATTATGAACCTCCTGATAAACATATATTAAAGGTAAAGCATAATATGCTGACTGACAAACCAAGCTATCAACAAAAAATATACAACTCAGAATAATTAGCTAAAAACAAAAGGCATTGACGAAAAAAAATCTTAAATTATTATTTAACGACAAGCAAAAAGACCAATTAACCCCATTAGCCTTAATTATAAACCTAATGCCAAGTATTTATACTTGTTTATATTACGTTTAACTTTTGGCAGGTATATTCGGTTGCAAAAGTCGCAAGTATCCCTTCCGTTAATCAATTTGCCCGGCAATAGCCGGGCTGTTTTTTTTCAGTTGTATCTGCTTTAATAATATCCATCGGTTATCGTGTCTGTTTATCCGACCTGGCAGGTGCCAGTTTGATATACTTTCCCCTCCGCATATCATCCCCGTAGTTTCTTTTTCCCGAAGGTATTTACCACCAGAAAATACTGTGTTCTGTACCGAAAGAGAGATTACAGAATATCTTTGATGCTCTCAGCAAATGTTGTTGTTGGTCGTCCAATCAGTTTACTCAGAGTATGACTATCATCGAATAATCCTCCTACGGACGCACCAACATCAGAGTCAGCAAGCATTTCAGACAACTCATCAGGCAAGCCCGCATTTTTCAGTGCGGCAACAAAATCAGCCTGACTTAAATTCTGATACACAACATTCTTTCCGCTCTGTTCAGTCAGTTCTTTCGCCAGGTGGCTTAATGTCCGGGCCTCATCTCCGGCAAGCTCATACACCTTACCCGCATGCCCGTCTTCACTGATAACACAGGCGGCAGCCGCCGCATAATCAGCTCTGGCAGCGAAAGCGATTTTGCCTTCTCCGGCCGCACCAATAAAGACACCATGCTCAAGTGCAGCAGGTACACTGGCCAGATAGTTTTCCGTATACCAGCCATTGCGCAGAAGGGCATACCGGATACCGGAATCAGCCAGCATTTTTTCTGTTTCCACATGCTCAGTATGTAAACCCAGCGGAGAGGTGTCGGCATGTAACAAACTGGTGTAAGCAATGAATTTCACATTAGCTGATTTTGCCGCATTAATCACATTACGATGTTGCGTGACACGCTGTCCGATTTCACTGGAAGAAATCAAAAGCAATTTCTCAACCCCCTGTAAGGCCCTGATTAATGATGCTTCATCATTGTAATCAGCCTGACGTACAGAAATTCCTTTCCGGCTCAGGGATGCACCTTTTGCCGGATTACGGACAATCGCCACAATCTGGCCTGCCGGGACTGTTTGCAGCAGATTTTCAATAACATGCTGACCCAGGAGGCCTGTCGCACCGGTAATTGCAATCATAAGATAGCTCCTTAATGTATCACTTGTGTTTCGTTAACATAACACCTAGACTTACTTAAAGTAAGTACATACAAAAAGGTAAGTGCAACGTGGCAGCTTCAACATTATCCCAACAGTTACGCGACGGTAATTTATTTGCCGCGCAGTGCCCTTCCCGGGAAATTCTTAAACATGTAACAAGCCGCTGGGGGATACTGATTTTAATTTCCCTTCGTGACGGGACACACCGTTTCAGCGATTTACGACGCAAAATCGGCGGAATAAGTGAGAAAATGTTAGCTCAGTCATTACAGGCGCTGGAACAGGATGGCTTCATTAATCGCGTGTCATATCCGGTATTACCGCCCCACGTCGAGTATACACTGACCGATCTTGGTGAACAGATAAGTGAAAAAGTCACCATACTGGCAGACTGGATAGAGATAAATCTTTCGAAAATACTGGCGCAAAAGGAAGATAAAACAGCATAGTGCTTTACACTATTGGTTCCCGGGTCGTCAGGCATTATTCCGGACGCTTTGTCCCGTTAAATTTCTGTCCGCTTTTCAGTGGCAGAAAATTTACGATATCCCTTGTAAGGACCATAAATATCCCGGGAATACCGTATTGCTGGCTGTTGTTACCGGAACGCGGCTTGCTATTCCCCTCTCCCTCCGGTGTCAGGCACTCAACATCAGCCTGCGGGATGTGATTGCCGGATGCCGTGATCTGTATGTCAGCAAATATTTAGTCCACTACACACGAAACACATCACAGTCACAACCCGGCGGACAGGTAACCGCAAATACCCTGACCACCAACTTTAAAAAAGCCAGAGATAAAACAGATATCGATTGGGGAGAAGGTACGCCAGCAACATTTCATGAAATGCGGTCATTGTCTGAGCGTTTATACCGGGAACAGGGAATTAATACCAAAATCCTGCTGGGCCATAAAAACCAGCAGCAAACCGATAAATATCATGATGATCGTGGCAAAGATTGGATAAAGGTGTTGATATGATATTTTATTGGCCCATAGTTTAGCTCGTATATCTGTTTTCTAGGTCATAAGTCAGGTTTGTGCCAATAGCGAACTTTACTACTACTCAACCTAAAACAATTGCACCCATTAAATAGTGGTAACTCCGAAAATCTTAGGGTCAGCACAAAAAATATGAGAATTGGCTTGATAGGTGGCCAGCCCGTTAAAAAATCCTAGTAACCTCATATCATTGTGATGATGCTGTGCTGAGAATTTTATGTTGAACGACTCTACTTTCCCCTTTATTTGTGGCGGAATATTTACAAGGTTCTGCTTTGACAAGTCCAGCACATTGAATGAAGCAAACGCACTACGACTCAAATTAAAAAGAAACATATTATGATGGGGATCATTAGTTCCTTGAAGGTAGCCTGTATCGGGTAATGCTACTCTACAACCTGGAATGTCGTCAAAGGTTGCGACTATCAAATGGCCCATTTTCCCCTTTGACTCAACAATCCAATCAACAGTCGACTCTAGGATACTTTTTGTTGCTCCTGGTGGGGTCATTAACGCCAGAAAAAGAATCTCCAACCACTGGAAATACAGCTCACTCGTCACCCCGAACTCTGCGCAAACCTCAGTTAGGTGAGGTTTTTCTCCCACACGAATGTCGGAGAAGTGGACTAGCAAAAGAGGATCCGTTGGATACATCCCAACCAATTCCTTATATATATTAATTGTTTGAGCAATCAAATAAGGGTTTCGAATCCACCCCATGAACTTTGCTTTGAGCACTCGTTCAGCGGCGCCCTTCAAAACATCGCTTCCAGGATTTAACTTGGACTCGGAGATAAGGAGGCCAGTTGCTGGAGCTAAGTCCATTTCAAATTTATGAAAGAAATTCTCTAAATTCTTTCTTAACCTTGAGCTTTTCACATCGAAACTAAAGAGATCGTTAAAAGAGAGGTTAGTCTTTATTTTGACGCCTTCAGCATTTGTCAAGCGAACAACACTATTTTCTCGATCTGCAATTTCAAATTTGTAGATTCGCTTCTTATCTTTTGGTTTGCTCTCATCAATGCAGTTACTGCGCTGCTCTGTCTGAGATATAAAATGCTGATTCCTTGTTAGATTATCCATAAATTATCCTTGTTGCGACCACCCGTAAGGCGTGTAATGGACATGCTCACAATTGATAATATGCTGTAATGTTAGCAATACCTCCATCAATTTTGAGAACAACTATGAACTTCCACTTTTCGCTCTTTCAGGATTATAGCCATAATTAAATTTCTACATCACAGGAGATTTAATTATGGCTAAGCTACAAAATGCAGAGCTACTTTTGTGTTGTATAAACCTTGATGCGTGTATCTACCCGCTTGAAAACGTTAACTCCTTCAGATGATAGCTGCTCATCTTGAGTGAAAACACCAAGAAATCGATATAGTGTCCGATTTAGCTCATCACGAGAATGAGCCATTACGATACGATAACACCATGTTTCCCTATAGTTGCGTGTTGAATTAAGGCTTTTTTCCGTTATCATGTCACCATCAATGGAAAGTGAGTTGTCCCACTCCCCCGCCTTATATAAACGTGGAAACCAAACCATCACATCTCCGCTCAAACCGATCGCCTTTACAACAGTCTCAGGTACCCGCCAGCTACCTGATTGGTGGTGTCCTTTATCTCCATAACCAAAGCACTGCAAAGCATCCCTGTGATATCGGAATACAGCGTAAGGCCCTGCTTCAAGAAAGCCTGCATTAATGTGTATTTGAGCGGTATAACGGCTGTTATAGTCCCAAGGAAGGAATAAGCCCTGGGCTTCCTGTTGGGCTTTTCTGTCCCTAACAAGAAGGATGAATTCATCAACAAGATGATTAATCTTGTCCAGTGTCGTGTTATTGGCTGGAATTCGTTTTTCAATAAACCCCGTCGCTTCCATGATGTCCAAACGACGGATTCTGTCAGCCATTTTAGCTTCATCGCTATCATGGTGCGCCTCATCTATTTCAAGATACAGCTTCAACTGCGGAAAAAGCAGGTCTGCAAGATAAATTTTTCCAGAGTGCCCTTCCTTTCGAATACACTGCTGGCAAACGAATTCAAGCTCAGGGTCATTCAATCTGTGAAAAATTCGGTTGATGATGTAGTGTTCCCAGCGCTTGTGAGAGATTTTTGATAGTGCCCGAAGAATATAGTCATCTTTACTCATGTTAATACCATTTAAAAGCAAATAAACAACCAGAAAAAAGACTTAACTTGGACGCCTGTATTCGCAAGCGTAGTATCAAAATAGTAAACATATCATCGCCATAATACTTAGCGCTGTAGTTACATCCGTCTAAATTCTGTCGGCCACTTCACCATTGAAGAAGCCTTTACTGGTTAACGCATCACCATCGTGCCAACGTCCGCTCCTCACCCCAAACGCCCCTCTCTTTACCCACACATCTAAACCTGAAATCGCCCACGATTTGTACAAATTTCATACAGTTTTGCTAAATCATTTTGCAAACTTTTTGATAACCGTTTCAGACTGAACAATAAAAAACGGGAACTAATAAGCTCCCGTTAACTATTTCACTGTAAACTTAATTACATATGTTTGATGATTGCGTCACCAAACTCTGAGCATTTCAGGAGTTTAGCGCCTTCCATCAGGCGTTCGAAATCGTAAGTGACGGTCTTGGCAGCGATTGCCCCTTCCATTCCTTTAACGATTAAGTCTGCAGCCTCAAACCAGCCCATGTGGCGCAGCAGTAGATTGAAATCAGCTTTGTAACATTTTGATTAATATAGTTAAAATATACCTAAGCCACCACCTGACACAGGTAAAACTCAGTTATTCAACCTATTGAATGCTTTGAATTTTGTTTTCTTTTTGATAACAGCTTTTAGTGAACTGCACTTGATCTGTGATAAAATGCTATATAATTATTTGTTGTATAATGTAACGAAGTGTACTTAACCAGTTTCGCAGGTTCATACCCTGCATTTGTAACGCTCATCGCCCTTGTTGTAATCATAAGAGTAGTCAGCTTGTTGATATTTAATTATGTTAATTTTCAGAAAAAAAAGGGGGGATGCATGAATAAAATTTGGAATTTAATTTGTTTAACTATTGGTTGTTTAACTGAGTCTGTATGGGCTTTTTTGATTAGCGTTACAAGTAGTGGATCACAACTGACCAGTCTCCAAGATTTACTGGGTCTGGTTAAGTACATTTTTATGAGGTGTCGAGTGCATAGGCTCACCCCCCATCATATCGCCCTCAGTTTTTATAATATCTTCTTGTTACAGTTTATCTTATTGCGCCCTATATCGAGATAACTTAAATTTCATTTTTAAAATTATTAAAAATTCATTTTATCAACTATAGAAACCCCAAAAACATTTACTATTTTATTATAAAAAAATAAAACCTTCAGTTGTCAGTACCGGTTTTACACCCAATGGTACAATTAGGTTTTTTTTATCAATATTATTATTAATATCGTAAGTTTCATCCAATTCTTTTACTATAACCTTTCTTGATATTTCAGAGATCTCTCGACACAAACTAGCAACAATATTAGTTATATTGTATATTGAAACATATAAATCAAAACCACCAGAATAAAATTTCCCATGATGTGGCAATTTAGGGTCATTTGCAAAGCCATCTAAATTATCAAAAACATACGTTAAATCATGGCAGTAATTGATAAGATTCTCTTTCTCCTCTGCCTTCCATTTTATCATTTTACCAGAAAGAAATAGTCTTAATGCTTTAGCAACAGTACAAATTGGAATTATAATCATTTCAGTATGACTAAGCATTATATTCTTATGATTAAAAAATACCCGAATCTCGTTTATGTCACCTTCATGGTGGTAGTAATTTCTTAGATGTTTAAGAAGCATGAATTCCGGATATTTTAATAGACTCACATCGAAATCTTTCTTAAGTCTATCATTTAGAGAATGTAAGCTATTTAGAAATGAATAAAGTGTACGACTGTTTCTTTGCTCTTTGTATCGAATATCCATGAGTTCAAAACTGCTATCAAAAAATCTATCAATATATTTATAGTTATCCATAGTTCTCCCAACCACAATTAACCTTACGTTTTAAATAGCTATACCATATCATATTCGTTAAGTATAGATTACTAACTAATCTTGGTGACTCAATCGAAATATTGATCAAATATCAATCAATATTGCTAAGTAAATAGTAACTGTACCAAACATCCGCCAGCCTAACCTTATTTTACTCACCGACTTCCCCAGCCTGTTCAACTAATTCCTAAGCCTCCCGTTCTGCCTGCTCACGCTCCATCTGTTCGGCCAGTTCACGCTGTTTCATATTCCAGACGGAGCCCTGCGGCATTTCGACACGCACATCGAGGCGGGTTGATTCCGGCAGGTCACACGGTTCGCCGTCCTGATAGAAAATGCGCTCACCTTCCGGGGTGACCTCTTTCAGCCGCCAGTTCTGGAAACGTTCCGGCAAATGCGCATGCTGACGGTGAC